>Ga0209163_1000394_pt1 | contig 87269 bp, 80 predicted proteins | sample MTBAKSrepl2MetaG_FD_187457 | JGI IMG/M metagenome (GOLD analysis project Ga0209163, IMG submission 187457) | Enrichment culture microbial communities om Arthur Kill intertidal strait, New Jersey, USA, that are MTBE-degrading - MTBE-AKS2 (Arthur... | ecosystem: Environmental > Aquatic > Marine >...
TTCTAGATTTTGGACATTGTCGTTTTGGCATTGTTTCGGATTTCGAATTTCGTGCTTCGAATTTCCGTGTCTGCGCGAAGTGGGTCAAATATGGAACTGATTGCAAGATTTCAACTTGCCATATTTAGGTACAAAACTTCTGAGACACGGCACTTAGGAAATAAAAAAAGGGGTAGGACTCCTGCTCATCATCAGGTATCCTTCGAGGGTGAGGAGGTGTGGGATGCCCGATCTGACACTCAAAGATTTCAAGGGAGTTCGAAAAGGAGACCTTCACCGCAGACTCCAGGAAGAAATCCGCAAAATGGATCTCCCCCCCAACAAGAATCCCTCGGAATCGAAGAAGGGCCTCCTCAGCCGCGCCCTCTCAAGCCTTCTCCGGTCTGTTCGCAAAATATTCCCTGGACTTCGCCCCACTTGAGAGAGTTACCCGGACTACCTCTTTTGTTTTCTGCAGGGTTTTGTCTGAGATCCGCGGTTTACTTTAGAATGTCCTGTTGATATAGTTTTACGATGAATCCGTCAACCAGCAGGAGGCTCAAACAATGGAAGAGTCGATCCGGTGGGTGAAAACCCATTGCGCAAGAATGGACCACGGCGGCTGCGGGCTCCTGGTGGCCGTCAAGAACAACAGGATCATGGATGTGAAAGGAGATCCGGACGGCTTTTTGAACAGGGGTTACCTGTGTCCCAAAGGCCTGGCCGCGGCCGACCGTCTCACCCATCCGGATCGCCTCACCCACCCGATGAAGAGGACGGGGGCAAGAGGGAAGGGGCAATGGGAAAAGATCTCTTGGCACCGGGCCATTGAGGTGATCCGGGAAAACCTTTCGAAAATTCGCGAGGAGAACGGGGCAAGGGCCGTGGCTTTTGCTCAGGGCATGCCCAAGGGTCTCGAACTATTTGGGCTGGTCCGGCTGGCGAATCTCTTCGGTTCCCCCAACGTGGTGGGGGTTCAGGATGTCTGCCACGCTCCCCGGGAAGTGTCCGGCGTGCACACGTGCGGTTTCTACCCTGTCGCGGATCTGCACAACCCGGGAAAGCTGGTGGTGCTCTGGGCCAGCAATCCTGCAAGCACCAACGAGGAAGGTCAGATATGCCGCATGCTTTTCGAGAGACTCAGGTCCGGCGCTGAACTGATGGTGGTTGATCCGAAGAGAACGGATCTGGCAGATCGGGCCAGATACTTCCTTCAGGTACGGCCCGGCGCCGATCATGCCTTGGCCCTGGCCTTCCTCAACGTCATCATCGGCGAAGGGCTCTACGACAGGGATTTTGTCGAGCATTGGACCGTGGGGTTCAGTGACCTTGCCGCCCATGTGGAGCGGTTCACTCCCGAAAGGGTGGCGGACGCGACCTGGGTGGAACCCGCTCTCGTACGGGAAGCCGCAAGGTACTATGCCAAATGCCGGCCGGCCGCCCTTCATTGGGGAAACCCTCTTGAGCAGACGGTCAACACCTTCGATGCAGTGAGGGCGCTCCTGTGCCTCATGGCCGTTTGCGGGAACCTGGATGTGCCGGGTGGAAACATCCATGCCGATGAACCGAACCTGCTCGGCCTGGGACAGTATGTGAGATCCGACCTCATGCCAACCAAGAGGAAGGAAATGGTCCACGCTTTCCACGGGACCATTCCCAGGATGATGACCGTTCCCTCGGCTTACTTCCGAAAAGCCGTGCTCCAGGGGGTGCCTTATCCCATCAAGGCAGCCTACATCCAAGGGACCAATCCCCTTCTTGCCTATGCAGAGAGCCGACAAACCTATGAGGCGCTCATGAAGCTTGATTTCATCGCCGTCTCCGACATCTTCATGACGCCCACGGCCGCGCTGGCCGACGTGGTGCTCCCCGCGGCCACCACCTTCGAGTTCAACGACATCGGCCACTACGGTCTCGGCCACGGATACCTGATTGCTCGTCCCAAGGTCGTGGATCCGCCCCCCGAGTGCTGGCCGGACCTTAAAATCATCAATGAACTGGGAAAAGCCCTCACCCCGGCCGAGCATTGGCATGACGATTACGAGGATTTTTTGCAGGACGTGCTCCGGCCGGCCGGGATCAGTTACAGCGAGTTCGCACACAAGGGATATCTCAAGGGCACCCAGCGATTTCAAAAGTATATCAGCCAAGGATTCAAGACCGCCTCGGGCAAGGTCGAGCTTCGCCTCAGCCAGGCGGAGAAATTCCGTCTTCCCCCCTTGCCGGACTTTGAAGGCCTCCCGGACAAGGCGGATCCGGAGTATCCCCTGGTGCTGACGAGCTGCAAGAGCCGCTACTACCTGCATTCCTCCTATCGATGGGTCGGCAGGCTCAGGAAACACCGGCCCTTCCCGAAGACGGAGCTTCATCCGGAGACCGCAAAAGCTCATGGGATTCAGGACGGCGATGAGGTTGTCATCGAGACCAGGGCGGGCGAGATCACCCAGGTTGCCCACCTTACGGACAGAGTTCACCCCGGCGTAGTGCTCAGCGCTTACGGGTGGTGGTTCCCCGAAGCAGGGATGGACCGGGTTTTCGACTGGGACCGGTCCAACTTTAACATGCTCACGTCCGTGGATAAGGTGGGAAAAGCCTTCGGCACGCCTAACCTCAAGGGCATTGCGTGCAGGATCAGAAGGAAGAATTAGCCTTTGAATTTCGGGGCAAAACCACCCTTGCAAAAAAAACTTCGTGAACTATTTTTTGAAATCACACGTGTAAGAGGTATCCCATGGATGGATGGAAAGCCGATGGCATGGAAGAACGAGGACAGGACGCCAAATCTGAACGTGCCGTCATGGAGCAGCTTGAGGCGCAACTGAAACCTCTGTTCAAAGACCTTCCCCATGAGGTCCCTTTATTCCTCTTTACCCAGCCGGGCAAGAATGACCTTCTCAGTTCAGCGACCCGTTTCCTGATCCGGGCGATTCGAGACGTGTCGCCGCGGATCACCCTGCGGGAGTTCGACCTGAGCCACAAATTAGCCCGCCAGTGGGGCGTCGATCGTTCTCCCACCCTGCTCATGGACCCGGACCGTTACCGGATCCGCTGGCTGGGCGCCCCGGTCGGAGAGGAAGCCCGGACCTTCGTGGAAGCGCTTCTGATGATAGGCCGCAGGCAAAGCGGGCTGGGCCAGGAGTCCTTGAAGGTCCTGAACAAGATCGACACGGGACGGAACATCAAGGTTTTCGTGAGCCCTTCCTGTCCCTATTGCCCGCAACAGGCCGTGAACGCCCTCAAGGCGGTCGTCGAGAAGCCCGAAAAGCATTCGCTGGAGATCATCGACATTCACGCAAACCCCGATTTGGCGGATCAATACTCGGCGCAAAGCGTTCCCCAGACCTACGCCGATGACGTCCTCATCGCCCAGGGCGCCCAGCCTGAAGAGCTTTTCATGGTCTCTCTTCAGAAGATGGAGCAGCAGACCGTGTTCATTCCGGACAGTGATGCAGAGCAAGTGGAGGCGGACCTGGTCATCGTGGGCGGAGGACCTGCGGGTCTCACGGCCGGCATCTACGCGGCCCGCAGCGGGCTTCGCGCCGTTGTCGTCGAGAAGGGAGCCTTGGGCGGCCAGGTGGCTACCACCCCTGTGGTGGAGAATTATCCGGGCCTCACCCAGGTGGGGGGAAAAACGCTGGTCGACTTGATGGTGACCCACGCCCTTGAATACGCCAAGATTTTCCAGGGCGAGGAAGTCATGGATGTCCAACCCGGCGAACCCATGCTCGTGAAGACCAACCGGCGGAGATTCCTCAGCCGGGCCTTGCTCCTGGCAACGGGCGCCACGTACAGGCATCTCGACATCCCCGGCGAGTCCCGCCTCGCAGGCCACGGTGTCAGCTACTGCAGCACCTGTGACGGACCCCTCTTCAAAGGGAAGAAGGTCATCATCGTGGGTGGAGGAAACAGTGCCGTCACCGAGGTCCTCCACCTGCACAACATCGGCGTCAAGGTGACCCTTGTGCACAGGAAGGACACCTTGAGAGCCCAGGAACACCTCGTGAAAACAATGGTTGAAAACAACATCCCGGCCCTCTTCAACACGGAGGTGAAAGAAATCCGGGGAAAAGACCGGGTCCAGGACGTGCTTCTTTACAATAACCACATGAAAAAAACCACGGCCATGGCCGTTGACGGCGTCTTCATTGCCGTCGGATACGCCCCGGCCGTCGAATTGGCAAACAAGATCGGGGTGGAGTTGACTCCGGAGGGATACATCAAGCGCGATGACCGGCACCGGACCAATATCCCTGGGATCTATGCGGCCGGTGACGTGGAAGGGGGCTACAAGCAGATTGTCACGGCCACGGGCCAAGGCGCGGAAGCGGCCATGGCCATTTTCGAGGATCTGGTCAACCCCTACTGGAAAACCAGGAAAGCCGCCGTTTGATAGGAGCGCCGTCCCATTCCCGAGAATACTTTATCAGAAGAAGAGTAAAAATCCGGGTCCAGAGGGCCCGGCTTTGGTCTAAGCCCAGAGGGCATGTTTTGCTGGTGTAGCCTCGCCAAAATCCGAAATCCGAATATCGAAATACGAAACAAATTGGAATACCAAATGTCCTAATGACAAAAACAAAATGAGAATCGCGGTACCAGGTACGCTTATTGCTTGGGTCATTCGAATTTTTGTCATTATGTATTGTTTCGGATTTCGAATTTCGTGCTTCGAATTTAGAGCCTTCTCACTTCCACAGGCATAGCCAATTGTCTCTGACCTGGCCCTGAGGACCAGGGTTCGTGAACTGCATTGAACACTGAACCACTGAACACTTATTAAATTGCATCGCGATTTTTCGCGGGTCTGGTGAAAATGATTTTATACAGGTGCTCAAAACCCTCGAAGCAAACCCGGCATTCCCCTTGCTCTTCCGGACCGGCACAGGTATCACACGCCTGACCCGTTGGAAGAGGCTCGAGGTGCACGTCGAACCCCAATTCCTTGTAAAGCTGCACAGCCTCACTCAGACGGGGCTCGGAAGCTATGAATTGTTTGACCCAGCCCTCCTTCTCCAGTTCTTGGATTCTGGTCTTCCCTTCAGTGCCCATGGGTTTCTTCCTCCTCCACAAAACCCACGATTTTCCCTGAAAGCGACCTGATGAATTCGTACTGCTTGGGTATTTTCCTGTGTCCACGAAGAGGAAAGGGCGAGAAAGTCCAACGGAGATACCCTGATCCGCTTTCCGGCGTTTTGTCCAAATCCTTCCCACGGGGAAAATTCGCTTCCGGATCTCGGAAAAAATCGGCAACCGCCTCTCTTCGTGCATCCTCAGCGAATAAGACTTCCCGCCTTCCCAGGAACTCCTGCCGGGCCAGAGAGGACAGATCCGGAGATAGCAGAGCGAAGTTCGTCATGGGGGATCCCGGCGGTTCAGAGGCGAATTCCTCCCAGATTTCGGTAAGATAATTCATAACTCGCGGATTCATGGTGATGAGGGGGTCATGACCCATCACCTCGCCTCCGAAAAGGCCAAACCATGCATCGAGAATCTGCGCCAATCTTCCCTCGCTGAAGAAATCCCCGCTTTCGGGCCCTGGGAGATCACCAAGCAATCCCGGCACGTCCTCCTCCTCCAAGGCGCCTCTCAGAGGGGAATCCAGTCCTTTCATGGACCTGAGCACGTTCACCGCGCTCTGCTGCTCTTCCTCCATTTCTTCGGCCAGATGGAGGGCAAGATGCCGCTTCATGGACTTGGCTCTCTGATCCTCCTCAGGTGATTTTCCCATGTTGCGAATCATGCTTCTTATCTCCCAGGTGGGGGAGTCGGACTCCTGCCTGTCCAGGGCAATAGCCGGGAAAGAGGCAAGGCCTCGCTCGTAGTTGCTCTTCATCCACTGTTTGTACTCGGCTAGCAGGCTTCTGAAGCCCTGTTCAGGCCTGCAATCTTCGCGGGGATTCGCGACCTTGATCAAACCGGGCTGTTCCATTGCCATGGGAGGGACTCTTTCCAGGAACCACGGCTGAAAGAGGATCGCCTTATCAAAAAAAGAAAGCACCTTCTTCAGGTTCGCTTCCGACATGCAGGAGTGAGGGAAAAGGACGGCTCTAAGCTCTTGCATCATGCTGCTCCAATCAATACGAACTCCGCCTCCGCAGATTTCATATACCACGAAAGCCCATGGCGATCAAAAAATACCCCTGGAACGGCTCTCCCCGCTTATGGGTCGGAAACCTACAATTTACCTTGACTATCATGGCCGATTGGATTACAAGTATACGTTCAACTTATGCAAATAACTGGAAAATGTCTTTATTAACGAGAATCGTTCAGCATGATGGAGAAAGCGAGCACCCTTTTAGAGGACAGGAAAAAAAAGGCGGAGACCCTCGCAGCCATGGGGATCAGCCTTTACCCGACCGGCTTCCAATGCGACCTCACCGCGGCCGAAGCGATTGAACGTTTCGGGTCCCTGGACGCGGCATCCCTCGAGAAAACCGGCCGGACCTTCTCGATCGCCGGCCGGATCATGGCCCTCCGGGATTTCGGCAAGGCCTCTTTCATCCACATCAAAGACAGAAGCGGCCGCATCCAGGCCTACGTTCGCAAGGACAAGATCGGAGAAGAGCCGTTCAAAATTTTCAAGCTCATGGATATCGGCGACTTCATCGGCATCACGGGGTCCTTTTTCAGAACCAAGACGGGCGAATTAACCATCCTGGCCGAAAAAGTCCAGCTTCTTTCCAAAAGCATCCGGCCTTTGCCCGAGAAGTGGCATGGGTTGACGGATGTCGAAACTCGCTACCGGCAGCGGTATCTGGATCTTATTGTCAATGAGGCCGTGAAAAAGGTCTTTGTCCTGAGGAGCCGCATCGTCCGGTCCGTCAGGGATTTTTTCATCCAGAGAGATTTCCTTGAAGTTGAAACGCCCATGATGCAACCTATCCCGGGCGGCGCCTCTGCGAGGCCCTTCAAGACCTTCCACAATGCCCTGGGCATGGATCTCTATCTGAGAATCGCCCCCGAGCTCTACCTGAAGCGGCTTGTCGTCGGTGGAATGGAGAGGGTTTTTGAAATCAACCGCAATTTCCGGAACGAGGGAATTTCGGTCAAACACAACCCGGAATTCACCATGCTCGAGTTCTACATGGCCTATGCCACCTACGAGGACCTCATGGAACTGACCGAAGAGCTCTTTCTCCACGTGCTGGATGAGGTGGCAGGCAAGCATTCCATCGAGTACCAGGGCCGGACCATTGATTTTTCAAGGCCCTGGCAGAGGATACCGCTCTTTGCCGCCTTGAGAGAGATCGGAGGGGTGAGTGAAGAAGTTCTGAGAGACAAGCACGCGGCCGTCGCCTTTGCCCGGTCCTGCGATATCGTTCTCTCCAAACAGGACAATCTCGGTCAAATCCTGGCCAAGATCTTTGATCAACGGGTGGAGCCGAAACTCATGAACCCTACCTTTGTGTATGGATTCCCCATTGAGATTTCTCCCCTTTCCCGCCGCAATGATCTTGAACCGGATATGGCCGATCGGTTCGAGCTTTTCATGGGCGGTAAGGAAATCGCCAACGCTTTCAATGAATTGAACGATCCTGCGGATCAGCGGGAAAGGTTCATGCACCAGGCCTCGCTCCGCGAAGCCGGGGATGAAGAAGCCCAGTTTATGGACGAGGATTATGTTGCAGCCCTGGAATACGGGCTGCCTCCCACAGCCGGGGAAGGGATCGGCATCGACAGGGTGGTTATGCTCCTGACCGACTCCCCTTCCATCAGGGACGTGATATTTTTCCCTCATATGAGAACAAAGTGAGCGGGCATCCTGTGCCGGGTGGTCGGCGTCGCGCCTGCCGTCCCATCGGATCAAAAGCTCTTGCGGTAAGAGGCTTCAATAGTCGGCATCTGCGCTATGTTATTTGAGACATTTCTCGCAGCAAGGTACCTGAAGGCCAAGCGAAAGCAGGCGTTCATCTCCGTCATCACCGTGATCTCCGTGATAGGCGTCATGGTCGGGGTCATGGCCCTCATCGTGGTCCTGTCGGTCATGAACGGCTTCCGGGAAGACTTGATGTCAAAAATCCTGGGCGTGAATTCCCACCTTCTCGTCTTGAGCTACGAGGGACCTTTCAACGGCTACGCCAAAGTCGCGGCCCAGGCCGGCACCGTGGAAGGCGTCGTGGCGACAACCCCTTTCATTTACAGCCAGGTGATGGTGAACAGCGAGGGATCGGTCAGTGGAGCCGTCCTGAGGGGGCTTGACACGTCTACCGCTCCTGCCGTAGGACGCATCGAGCAAATGATCAAGAGCGGCACGCTCCAATCCCTCGACCGGGAACTGGACGGACTCCCTGCCATCATCCTGGGCAGTGAGCTGTCCAAACAGATCGGGGTCCGGCCCGGAGATGCGGTCACCGTGGTCTCCCCCCTGGGCAAGCTGACTCCTCTGGGAAGGGTGCCGCAGAGCCGGAAGTTCAAGGTCGCCGGCCTCTTCGACTCGGGCATGTACGAGTACGATGCGACCATGGTTTACGTTGCCCTAAAGGAGGCCCAGGATTTCCTGGGTTTGGAAAACCGGGTGACGGGAATCGAGATCAGAGTGGCCGATATTTACAAGGCCGACCACATCGGTCAGGCCGTTTCCAAGCGACTCGGCTATCCCTTTTGGACAAAAGACTGGCAGCAGATGAACCGAAGCCTCGTATCGGCCCTGAAGCTCGAAAAGCTCACCATGGCCGTGATTTTGATCATGATCGTGCTGGTGGGCGCCCTCAACATCATCAGCACGCTGGTGATGGTCGTGATGGAAAAAACCAGGGATGTGGCCATTCTCCGGGCCATGGGCGCCACGGAGAAAAGCATCATGGCCGTCTTCATGTTTCAGGGCCTTCTCGTGGGTCTCATCGGAACCCTGGCAGGTCTTTTGTCAGGCCTCGGCTTATGCCATCTCCTCGCCAGGTACAAATTCATCAGGCTCCCTGCAGACGTGTATTACATTTCCACGCTCCCGGTCAGGGTGGAGATGGTGGACGTGGTGTTTGTCACCCTGGCCGCGGTGCTCATCTCTTTCGTGGCGACCCTGTACCCCTCCTGGCACGCCTCCCATCTGAACCCGGTGGAGGCCTTGCGCTACGAATGATTGTTGGAGTCTTCCGTGCTGGAACTTGAAAACATTCACAAGTCTTTCACCCTCAACGGTCTGATCATCCAGGTCCTGAAAGGGGTCGACCTGGTCGTTCAAAGAGGCGAAAGTCTCGCGGTCACCGGGGCCTCCGGGGCAGGCAAATCAACCCTGCTGAACATCATGGGAACGCTGGAGCAGCCTACCGAAGGAAAGGTTCGATTCGAGGACCGGGATCTCCGCGAGATGGGCGAGGGAGAACTGTGCACGTTGAGAAATCGGCGCATAGGATTTGTCTTTCAATTTCATCACCTCCTTCCGGAATTCAACGCCCTTGAAAACACCTTTATTCCCGCTCTCATCGCTCGAACAGGCAAGCAGGAGGCCGGGGAAAGAGCCAGGGAAATTCTTGTGAAGGTGGGGCTTGAGCACCGCCTGAACCACCGCGTCGGCGAGCTTTCCGGCGGCGAACAGCAGCGCGTCGCGATTGCCAGGGCTCTCGTGATGAAGCCCAAGCTCCTGCTTGCCGACGAACCCACGGGGAATCTGGATGCCAACACAGGCGATGGGATTGTCGACCTTCTCCTTCAACTCAACGAAGAGGAAAGTCTGACCATGGTGATTGCAACGCACAATCACCGGCTCGCTGAGCGGATGTCGAGACAACTGGAGATTATCGATGGTCGCGTGCGCTTCGAAAAATAACAAGGCGACAACTGGCCTGCGTCTATGGAAGGGAAGATGGTGCGTGACCCTCCTTGCTCTCCTTCTCTTTCCACAGCTTGGGCACGCTCAGCAAAAGAAAACCGTTGCCGTGCTCCCCTTTTCCGTCAATGCCCCTGAACCGCTGGACCACCTGAAGCTGGGACTGCAGGAGATGATGACCACGCGCCTTGCAGACCTGGGGATTTCGGTGGTGAGCCCGAGCATCGTCAATAAACATCCTTTGGCATCCGCCCCTGCCCTATTACAGGCCGAGGTGTCCGCGCTGGGTCAGGCATTGAATGCCGACTTCCTCGTCACGGGAAGCTTGACCCAGATCGGTCGCAAGATCAGCCTGGATTTGAAGGCCCTGGACGTGAAAGGGGAGAAACCCCCTTTTTCGATCTTTATGGTGGAAGAGGACATTGACCGGCTGGCCGAGGCCGCGGACAGGGCTTCAAAGAGCCTCTACAATCAGATTGCCGGCATCGAGCAGATCGACTCCGTGCTTGTCAGGGGTAACCAGCGCGTGGAAAGCGAAGCCGTCCTCGCCGTTGTGGAGAGCAAAAAAGGGGAAAGCCTGGATTACGACAAACTCGACAGAGATCTGCGGGCCATCTTCGCCATGGGCTACTTCACGGATGTCAACATCCAGACGGAAGACGGGCCGAAAGGGAAGATCGTCACCTTCGTTGTGACGGAGAAACCCTCCATCGGGAGTATTACCTTCGCGGGCAACAAGAAAGTCAAGGCCGATGACCTGTCCAAGGAGTCGGGGGTCAAGCTCTATTCGATCCTCAACCCCAATGAGATCAGGCAGAGCCTGAACAGGCTCAAAGACTTTTACCGGAATAAAGGGTATTATAACGTGGAAATCAAGGAAAAGATCGAAGACCTCCCCGGCAACCAGGTCGCCTTGATTTATGAGATCAGCGAAGGGGAGAAATTCTACATCAAGAAGATCGAGTTCATCGGCAATACCCAGTTCGACGACGGCGACTTGAAAGACGTCATGGAAACCAGCGAGAAAGGCATTTTTTCCTGGATCAGTAAATCGGGTCTCCTGGACGAAAGAAAACTCGAGGTGGATGCGCAGAAAATCACCACCTTTTACAACAACCATGGTTACATCCGTGCCAAGGTGGGACAACCCAAAGTCACCTATGACAAAGAAGGCGGGTTGATCGTCACCATACAAATCGAGGAAGGGCAGCGGTATGCGGTCAACGAGGTCAAAGTGCAAGGGGACCTGATCGTGCCGGAAGAGGAACTTCTCAAGCAAGTGAGCATCAGCAAAGAAAAGTATATCAACCGGGAGGTGGTCCGCAAGGATGTCCTCACGTTGCGGGACGTTTACGCCGACCAAGGATATGCCTACGCCGAGGTGGCGCCCGTCATCAGGGAAGACGACAAAAACCACCTCGTGGATATCACCTACCGGATGAACCCGGGCAAGAAAGTCCGCTTTGAGCGCATAAACATCTACGGCAACACGGCGACCAGGGACAAGGTGATCCGGCGGGAACTCGACGTGATTGAAGGGGAGTACTACACGGGCCGGGGAATCAGGAAGAGCAACGAGCGGCTCCAGCGCCTGGGCTTTTTCGAAGACGTGGAGATCCAGACGAAGAAGGGGACCGAGGACGACCTGATGGTCCTCGACATCAACATCAAAGAAAAGCCCACGGGGTCCTTCAGCCTCGGTGCGGGGTACAGTGGATATGACGGCCCGACCGGCATGATCACGGTCAGCCAGAGCAATCTCTTCGGACGGGGGCAGAGGCTGGGGGCATCCATCAAGGTCAGCGGCAGGAGCAGCGAGTTCGACATCCGGTTCACGGAGCCTTGGCTGTTCGACCGGCGCATATCGGCCGGCGCGGATCTTTACAAGTGGGAACGGGAGTATGACGACTACACGAGGGACAGCTTCGGCGGGGCCTTGAGATTCAAATTTCCTTTGGGCCTTGACGAATACACCCTGGGAACGGCAAGGTACCTGTACGATGATTCCACGATCATGGACGTTGAATCAACGGCTCCTTTATCTCTCCAGCAGGAGGAGGGGCAATACCTGACGAGCAGCATCACCCTGGGAATTGAGAGAGACTCCAGGGACAAACTGTGGAATACATCGAGGGGATCCCAAAACGAGTTCAGCATCGAATATGCCGGCGGAGTCCTCGGAGGGGATGTCTTTTTCAACCGCTATGAATTGACGTCCGCCTGGTATTTTCCCCTGCCCTGGGACACCTCTTTCATGGTCCAGGGAAGGTGGGGCTACATCGATCAGAGAGAAGGAGGCAGGCTCCCGGACTACCAGAAATACCGGATAGGGGGCATCAACTCCGTCCGTGGCTACGACTGGTACAGCATCGCCCTGACCGACCCTGCCACGGGTGAAGACCTTGGCGGCGAGAAAATGATGATTTACAATGTGGAATACCGTTTCCCTATCCTCAAGGATCAGGGAATTATCGGGGTCGTGTTCTTCGACGCAGGAAATGTTTTCGGTAAAGACGACAGCTACACCTTCACGGACATCAAGGAGTCCGTGGGCGCAGGCATCCGATGGTATTCGCCTCTCGGGCCGGTGCGGGTGGAATACGGCTACATTTTGAGTCCCGGGCCGGATGATCCCACGGGCAATGTGGAGTTCTCCATCGGAGGATTTTTCTAGATCATGGAGGGCGCAAGGAGGCGGCAAGTTTGTCGGCGCCCCTCCGGAGGACATCTAAATAAAAAGGGGGATGTATGAAAAGGCTTTTGTGTTTGTTTCTCGGTTTGAGCATCGTCTTCTTGTTCCAGTCGAGCCAGGCGGCTTCGCAGTCCACTAAAATTGGCGTCGTGGATCTGGACAAATTTCAGAAAAACTCCAAGGTCTTTCAAAAGGCGGCGGCAGGGATGAAACAGAAGTTCGAAGACCTTCAAAAAAAGCTGGATGAGGAACGGGCTGCCGTCACAAGACTGGAAGAGGATTTCAAAAAGCAGAGCATGATGCTCAGCCTGGACGCTCAGGAGGACAAGAAGCGGGAGCTGGAAAAAAAGCGCCGCTACTACAAATACCTCTATGAAGAGTATACCCAGCAAATGAAAGACTCGGAAATGGAAGCCATCAGGAAGATCATGAAGGAGCTCGAAAAAGTGGTCGAAAAGATCGGAGAGCAGGAAGGCTACACCGTGATCCTCGAAAGAAGGACCCTGGGTCTCGTCTATTACAACAAGGCGGTCGAAATCACGGACCGGGTGATCGAGGCCTACGACAAGATGTACCAATAGGTTTGAGGCGCTCTGGGACTTTCATGGCCGGAAAAGCTGAATTGGGTTTTACCCTGAAAGAAATCGCCGAACGGGCGGCAGGACAGGTCACAGGGGATGAGAACGCCCGGATCACCGGGATCAACTCGTTGGCGGAAGCCTCGGAAGGAGAGATCTCCTTTTTCACCAGTCCCCGCTACAAAGACCAACTGACCCAAACCAAGGCATCGGCCCTTCTCGTGCCCCGGCCACAGGATCTGTTTCCCGGGCCCCAGGTGATCGTGTCCAATCCGGCGCTTGCTTACGCAAGGGTCGCGGAGCTTTTCGCTCCGCCTCCGGCAAGGTATCCCGGCATCAGCGACAGGGCTTTTGTTCACCAAAGCGCCCTGGTGGGAAACCATGTTTCGATCTATCCCTCGGTCTACGTGGGAGACCGGGCGGAAATCGGCGACGACGTGATCCTGTTCCCCGGCACGTTCGTGGGCGACCGGGTGAGAATCGGGAAAAGAACCGTTCTTTTCCCGAACGTCACGGTGATGCATGACTGCATCCTTGGAAACGACGTGGTCCTTCATGGGGGCTGCGTCATCGGCGCGGACGGCTTCGGCTTTGTTCGCGACAAAAAGGTCAATGTCAAAATCCCTCAACTGGGAATTGTTCAGATTGACGACCGGGTGGAAATCGGGGCCAACTCCTGCATCGATCGGGCCGCACTCGGAAAGACGTGGATCAGGGCCGGGGTGAAGACGGACAATCTGGTGCAGATCGCCCATAATGTGGTCATCGGGGAAGACACGGTGATCGTGGCCCAAACGGCGATCGGCGGCAGCGCCCATATCGGCGACCAGGTGGTCATCGGCGGCCAGGTTGCTGTCGGAGACCATGTGGACATCTCGGACCGGGTCATGATCGGGTCCCAGTCCGGAGTACCCAAATCCATCCCTGAAGGCCAGGTGGTCTCAGGCACACCGGCCATGCCCCATCGCCTCTGGCTGAAGACAAGCAGCCTCATCACCAAACTCCCGGATTTCCTCGCCCGGCTCAGGGACGTGGAAAAAAGGCTCACCGATCTCGAAAAGGCTTCGAGCAAACGGTAAGTGCACGATTTGCCATTGATCATTGAGCGTTGAAGAGTGAGGGTGATTCCGATGACAAATGATAATTGGCCGATGATAAATGTCCAGCTTCCCCTCCTTTACGAGGACATCATCAAGATTCTCCCCCACCGTTATCCCTTTCTCTTGGTCGATAAGATCGTGGAGCTTGAGCCTGGGAAAAAAGTGGTGGGCATAAAAAACGTGACCATCGGCGAACCCTTCTTCCAGGGTCACTTTCCGGGCAAACCCATCATGCCGGGAGTTCTCATCGTCGAGGCTATGGCCCAGACAGGAGGAGTCCTGGCAGGCCTTTCCATCCCGGGTTTCGCTGAGCAGGACGGCAAGCGGATCATTTACTTCATGTCCATCGACAAGGTCAAGTTCCGAAGGCCTGTGGTTCCCGGCGATCAGCTCATTTTCGAGGTGGCGCCCCTGAGGACGGGCTCCCGGGTCTGGAAGATGGCGGGAAAGGCTTATGTAGGTGACGAACTTGTCGCCGAAGCGGAACTCGTGGCAACCATAGGATAATCATGGACATTCATCCTACAGCGGTGGTCAGCCCGAACGCAAGGCTGGCAGAGGGCGTGAAGGTAGGACCGTACTGTATGATCGGCGACCATGTGACCGTGGGCATGGACACGACCCTTGTCTCCCATGTGGTCATTGAGGGGCAGACCCTGATCGGCGAGCGCAACGTGATTTACCCCTTTGTTTCCATCGGCTCTCCGCCCCAGGACATCGGTTACCGCGGAGAGGAAACGCGCGTCATCGTGGGGAATGACAACCTCATCAGGGAGTTCACCACCGTGAACCGGGCCACCACCAAGCAGGACTGGCAAACGGTTGTGGGCAATGAGAACTATTTCATGGCCTATTCCCACATCGCCCACGACTGCGTGATCGGCAGCAAGATTGTCATGGGCAATGCAGCCACTCTCGGGGGGCACGTCTCCGTGGGAGACCGCGCCATATTCGGCGGCATGGTGGCAGTCCACCAGTTCGTCCGCATCGGGGCCTATGCCTTTCTCGGGGGGAAAGCAGGCATTGACCGGGATGTCCCTCCTTTCATGATCGTTGCCGGGGAAAGGGCAAAGCTATACGGGGTCAATCAACGGGGGCTGACTCGCCTTGGTTGGCCAAAAGAAAAGACTGCGGCCCTTAAAAAAGCATACGCTATTCTCTGGCGGGGCAACCGGCCTTTTAGCGAGGGGATTAGGCAGGTGAGAGAGGAGATTCCATCGTTCCCGGAACTTGAGTTGCTCCTTTCCTTTCTGGTCAAATCAAAAAGAGGGATCCTGCGATAGTACGAATCGGACGAATGAGGAGATTTCATGTCTTCCCATAGGGATGCCGACACCCTGGAAACCCTCGGTCTGATCGCCGGAGGCGGCCAGTTTCCCCTTATCGCGGCCGATGCCGCACGCCAAAGGGGAGTCCGGGTGGCGGCCGTGGCTCACCTGGGCGAGACAGACCCCGGCCTTTCAGACAGGGTGGATGAGATTGTTTGGATCAAACTGGGACAGCTCGGACACCTGATCAAATCCCTGAAAAAGCAGGGAGTCAGGAAAGCTATCCTGGCCGGTACCATCACCAAGAAGAAAATGTTCGAGAAAGTCAGGCCTGACCTGAAAGGCCTGACCCTCATGTCGAGACTGGCCGTTTTTCACGACGATGACATCCTCAGGGCGGTAGCCAGCGAACTGGCCAAGGAGGGAATTGAGATCGTCAGCTCCATCCTTTACCTGCCCGATCTTGTCGCGCAAAGCGGATGTCTCACCCGGAAAAAGCCGAGCCGTGCGGAGCAGGAGGACATTCGCTTCGGGTGGAAGGTGGCCAAGGAGCTGGGACGCCTCGATATCGGCCAGTGTGTGGTCGTGAGAAGAAAGACCGTCCTGGCCCTGGAGGCCATGGAAGGAACCAATGAGACCATCCTGAGAGGGGGAAGCCTGGGCAAAGAAAAAACCGTCGTGGTCAAAGTCAGCAAACCGAACCAGGACCTTCGCTTCGATATTCCGGCCGTCGGCCTTGACACGGTTCGGACCATGGCCCGGGTCAAGGCGTCGGTCCTGGCTGTCGAGGCGGCAAAGACATTGATCTTTGACAAAATAAAAATGATAACCTATGCTGATCAGTCAGGTATTTCCATCATTGCTCTCGAAAATGAATGAGACTTTCCGCAGCCCCGCAAACCCGGCGGGACTGACGCTTCGCTCCGGCAAGTTGCGGCCTATCGTGGCGAAGGCGAATAAGACCTTTACGGAGATCATGCTCCCTTGAAACAAAAAGTCAAATTGAGAGTGGGGGTCATAGGCGTCGGACACCTGGGCGAATATCACGTCCAAAAGTACAAGGCCCTTCCCCATGTAGACCTGGTAGGCGTTGTGGATACGAGCAATGCCAGAGCCTCGGAAATTTCAGGGCGTTACGGCACCCATTCCTTCCCTTCCCACCATGCGCTTCTTTCTTCGGTGGATGCGGTGAGCCTCGCCGTTCCCACGGAAAAGCACTTTGACGTGGCCAAGGACGTCCTCAGCAGCGGCGTTCACCTCCTGGTGGAAAAACCGATCACCTACCAGCTTGAACCCGCGGACACACTCATTCGCATGGCCCAAGAAAAAAGCCTGGTGCTCCAGGTGGGCCTGGTGGAGCGTTTCAACCCCGCAGTGGTCAAGATGGAATCCCTTCTGACCAAACCCGTATTTCTGGAGTCCCACCGGATGAATGTGTTCACGGTCCGGGGAACCGATGTGGACGTGGTGCTGGACCTGATGATCCACGACCTGGACATCATCCTTCACGTTGTCCAGTCCGAAGTCAAGGAGCTTCACGCCGTAGGCATGTCCGTGCTGACGGAGAAGACCGATATCGCCAATGCCAGGCTGATATTTGAAGACGGCACGGTCGCAAACCTGACGGCCAGCCGGGTCTCGGACACACCCCTGCGAAAGATCCGGATCTTCCAGCCGGATGCCTACCTGTCCGTCAACTGTCTCAAGAGAGAACTCACCGTCACCAAGCTCGACGGCGTTTTGAGGGATGCCCACGACTTCCCGCAGGTCACCTCCAACAGGACCCAGTTCCCGGGCAAGGACCCCCTGGCCGACCAGATCGCCTCTTTCGTGAACAGCGTGCTCAACGGGTCCGACCCTGTCGTATCAGGCCATGACGGACGAAGGGCCCTTCGATACGCCCTGGCGATCATTGACCAGATCGAGAAAGGGTGCAAGAATTTCCAGACCCCTTGCTGACATCATGAATCCCTTCCTGGTGGTCATCGTTGCCGGCGAGGCTTCAGCCGACCTCCACGGCTCAAACCTCGTTAGCGCCATGAAAGCCCTTGATCCCGCGATCACCTTCCGGGGAATCGGGGGGCGGAGGATGGAAAGCGGGGGGGTCAAAATTATCACCCCCTCTTCAGAAATGGCTGTCGTCGGGCTCACAGAAGTTCTCCCCAGGCTTCGCACCATTGTCAGAACCTACCTGACCCTCAAGCGCATCATCAAGAAAGAGCGACCGGATCTCCTCATTCTTATCGACTATCCGGATTTCAACATCAGGCTCTCAGGGGTTGCGAAGCGCTTCGGCGTTCCTGTGCTTTACTACATCAGCCCTCAAGTATGGGCCTGGAGAAGGAAACGAGTCAACACGCTGAGGGAACGGGTGGATCGGCTTTCCGTCATCTTACCCTTCGAGGAAGGCTTCTACCGGCAAAGAGGTCTGGAAGCGGAATACGTGGGTCACCCTCTGCTCGACGCCATCCCCGGCCGGCTTGACAAGAAAAGCGCATTGAGAGATTTGGGCCTTGAAGGGGCTCGTCCCGTTATCGGGCTGCTCCCGGGAAGCAGAAAGGAAGAGGTGGCCAACCTTCTGCCCCCGATGGCCGAGGCCGCAGCGGCCCTGAGCGTTAAGTTCCCGAATCTGAAATGCCTTTTGCCCCAGGCATCCACGATTCGCCGAGACCTTATCCGGTCCATCCTGAAAAACACGCCCGTGGAGGTCAAAATCCTGGATGGAGATATTTACCCGGTTCTCAAAGCCTGCGATCTCGCCCTCGTTGCCTCGGGAACCGCCACCCTTGAAACGGCCATGATGCAGACTCCCATGGTCATCCTCTACAAGGTCTCCCCGCTGAGCTTCTGGATTGGAAAGAGGGTCATCAAAGTGCCCTTTATCGGCCTTCCCAACCTTGTGGCCGAAGAAAACATCGTGCCGGAACTCGTTCAGGAGGAGGTAACACCTGAGAGGTTGGTCCGGGAAGCGCTTTCCTTGCTGGAGGATGGCGAAAGAAGGCGGAATATGATAAACGGACTGATCAGGGTCCGTGAAAAGCTGGGGAGCAAGTCCGCGTCCCGGAGAACGGCGCAGATAGCCCTTGAAATGATGCAGGCCCACCGCGCAAAGCGAACGTAAGGATTAAGATGGCGAGAACCGTGCTCATTGTTGATGACGAGGAGAGCATCCTTCAATCCCTTCAGGGCATCCTGAGCGACGAGGGACTGGAGGTGTTCACCGCGGACAGCGGTCCGGCGGCCCTGGAGAAAATCGATGAGGTGATACCGGACATCGCGCTGCTCGACATCTGGATGCCTGACATGGACGGCATCGAAACCCTTGTCAAGATCAAGGCTTCCCACCCTGGCCTTCCGGTGGTCATGATGTCGGGCCACGGAACCATTGAAACCGCGGTGAAAGCCACCAAGCTCGGGGCCTACGATTTCATCGAGAAACCCCTGTCTCTGGAAAAAGTCCTCCTGACGATCAACAATGCGGTGGACTACTCCCGTCTCGAGGAAGAAATCAGCCTTCTCAGGGAAAAAGCTCAGGACAAATACAGGATCACGGGAGAAAGCGAAGCCATCAGGCAACTCAAGGAGCAGATCCGGATCGTGGCGCCCACCAACGCCTGGGTTCTCATATCGGGGGAAAACGGAACCGGCAAAGAACTCGCGGCCCACACGATCCACAGGCTCAGCAAGAGAAATCTCAAGCCGATGATCGAGGTCAATTGCGCCGCCATCCCGGAAGAACTCATCGAGAGTGAGCTCTTCGGTCACGAAAAAGGGGCTTTCACCGGCGCCACCACCATGAAAAAGGGCAAATTCGACCTGGCCCACGAAGGAACCCTTTTCCTTGACGAGATCGGTGACATGAGCCTCAAGGCCCAGTCCAAGACGCTGAGAATCCTCCAGGAACAGAAGTTCGAAAGGGTTGGAGGATCCAGGACCATTCAGGTGGATGTGAGGGTGATCGCGGCAACCAACAAGGATCTCGAGGCCGAAATCGAGAAAAGACGGTTCAGGAACGACCTGTACTATCGCCTGAACGTCATTCCTATTCGCATCCCTCCCCTCAGAGAGCGTGTGGAGGACATTCCTGCCCTTGCGGATGAGTTTCTCAAAGAGATCTCGATGAACGCGAATCTGGAGACCAAGAGCTTTTCTCGAGAAGCCCTGGAGCAACTCGGGAAGTACCACTGGCCGGGCAATGTTCGGGAACTGAAGAATCTCGTCGAACGGCTCGTCATCATGACTCCGGCAAAGGAGATCCGCGCCTCTGACATCCCGCCCCCCTTCAGCCAGGAAAGCTATCTGGAAAAGGCCTTTGCGTCAAGTTTGGAAGGCACCACCTTCAGGGAAGCGAAAGAGCAGTTCGAGAAGGCTTTCATTGCAGGAAAACTGCAGGAGTACAAGTGGAATATCTCCCAGACCGCAGACGCCATCGGCATTGAGAGAAGCAACCTGCATAAGAAGATCAAGGCTTACGGCCTTGATACGTATCGATCCCCATAGACTCGAGAACTTCCTTCCAGACGTCCTCCCGACCCTCCCTGGTTTTGGCTGAGAAAAGAATCGGACGGTCTTGTCCGATATCCGTAAGTTCTGCCCTGATCTCATTCATCCTGGATCGGCCCTGTTGCCTGGAGAGCTTGTCCGCCTTGGTGAGAACCACAATCGCCTTTTTCCCGAACCGCTCCAGGGTGTGGAGAAGATCGAAGTCTGCGTTGGTGAAGCCTCTCCGGATATCGATGATGACCACGACCGCCTTCAAATTGGATCGGGTGCGGAGATAGGTCTCGATCATCTTCCCCCACGTGGCCCTCACCTGCAGGGGAACCTTGGCAAACCCGTAGCCCGGCAGGTCGACTGCATAGAACAGGGCATCCACCGAGAAGAAGTTTAAGGACTGGGTCCGTCCCGGGGTGGAACTGATCCTGGCAAGTTTTTTCCGGTTCAGGAGAACGTTGATGAGGGAGGACTTCCCCACATTGGATCGGCCGGCAAAGGCGACTTCCGGCTTGTCCGGAGGAGGATACTGACTCTCGCGAAATGCGCTGACCAGGAAAGAAACGTCCATAGCCCGCCGGTTCACCGTCTCATGAGTTCTGCCGATGATTTTGGCATTTTAGAATCGTGAAAAAATCGAAAATCCGAATACCCGCCTGCCAAAGTCTTGTACGGCGGGCAGGTCGAAATTCGAAACAAATTCGAATGATTAAAATACGAATGATCGAAACAACGGAAGCGGGCTTGGTTCTTGGTTTTTCTAGATTTTGGACATTGTCGTTTTGGCATTGTTTCGGATTTCGAATTTCGTGCTTCGAATTTCCGTGTCTGCGCGAAGTGGGTCAAATATGGAACTGATTGCAAGATTTCAACTTGCCATATTTAGGTGCAAAACTTCTGAGACACGGCACTAGCAGCTCTTGAGATAAGTCTCTAACCTGTTCATCCCCTCTTTGATGTTCTCAAGAGAATTGGCGTAGGACATGCGGAGATAGCCCTCCGCGTTTTGACCGAAATCGATGCCCGGGCTGACGCCCACGCCCGCCCTCTCCAGGATGTCAAAAGCCAGATCGTAGGATTTGCTTGCCAGGTGCCTCGCGTTGACCAGGATGTAAAAGGCGCCCTTGGGTTCCATTTTGAGCACGAACCCGAGATCGTTGAGCCTCCGGATGAGATACTTCCGCCTTTCATTGTACACGGCTCTCATGTGTTCGACGTCGGCGGCCGCCCGGGTCAGAGCGGCTACACCGGCCCACTGTGAAATGCTGCTGGCGGAGATGAAGAAGTTCTGCTGAATTTTCTGAAGGGGCCGGACAAAATCCGGCGGAGCGATGACATAACCGAGCCGCCATCCTGTCATGGCAAAGGCTTTCGAAAAGCCGTTGAGGACAAAAGCCCGCTCCGTGAACTCCAGAATGGAGTGCTCCTTTTCCTCGTAAACCAATCCGTGATAAATCTCGTCGGAAACCACGTAAGGCCCCACGTCTGCAATGGCGGCCATTCGATCCGGAGCCAGGAGCGTCCCCGTCGGGTTGGCGGGCGAATTGATCAGGACGGCCTTGGTGCGGTCGCCGATGGCTTTCCTGATGTCCCCGACCCGGTATTGAAATCCCTCATCCTCGTGCACGTTCACGCACACGGGGATTGCCTTGAGGAAATTCGCGAAATTGGGGTAACAAGGGTAATGAGGATCTGAGATGATGATTTCGTCTCCGGCGTTCAGCAGTGCTGAAAAGATCATAAAAAGAGCGGGAGAGGTCCCCGAGGTGACGATCACCTGCTCGGGATGGATCGTCACACCGTACTTCTCGAGATAGTGACTGCAAACAGCCTCTCGCAGTTCGATCAGGCCAAGGCTGTGGGTGTAGTGGGTGTGCCCCTGCCGGATCGCTGTTTCCGCGGCTTCACAGATACACGCCGGCGTCGGGAAATCCGGCTCTCCGATCTCCATATGGATGATCCGGCGTCCCTGCCTTTCCAGTTCCTGAGCTTTTTCAAGGACATCCATGACAATGAAGGAAGGAATGTCCTTGGCCCGTTCCGCGGGTGTGCACTTGTTCAAATCGCCTCTCCTCCGAACGTGGCAGGCTTTACTTTCTCTTTCTCAGGTCGTCGAGGATTTTTCTCGCCCCGTTTCCATAGGGCCCTTCCGGGTCATTGGCGATTACGGCAAGAAACTCCTGCACCCCTTCTTCCTGGCGGTTCAGCCTGAGATAAAGGGTGCCGAGTTGCCAGTGCGGGAAAGGATCCTCCGGTGCGACTTCCCCCGCCCTCTTGTAGGCTTGAATGGCGGCGCCATAGTCCTTGAGTGCTTCGTAGCTGATCCCCATATTCACGTAGGCCGATGCATATTCAGGGGCAAAACCGACCGCTTTGTCGTAGTAGTCGATGGCCTTCCTGTACTCTCCCTTGTTGTGATAGGCCGCTCCCAGGTTGCCAAACGCGATGTGACGGGTCCGATAGAGCATGTTGTTCGCTGCAGCCTCGAAGTACTGGATTGCCGCGTCCCACTGCTTCATGTTTAAATAAGCGGTTCCGAGATTGTTTTGTGCTTCAGGATAGTCCGGCCTGAGCTGAAGCGCTTTCTTGAAATGCAGAACCGCGCTGTTGTATTCCTTCAACCCGAGGTAGGCCAGGCCGATGTTGTTTTGCACGCTCGCGTTTGCCGGCTCGAACTCAGCCGCCTTCAGCAACTCTCTGAGCGCACCTTGGTAGTCCTTTGACCCCAGGAGGCTGTTTCCCAACTGCTCGTGGGCCTTCGCCATTTTCTTGGGTGAGCTTTGAGAAGGCTGGTCCGTCGCACACCCGAGGAACAGGGTTCCTGCCAAGAGCCACATCAAGAGTACCTTTGGGATGATTTTCATTAGATCACCTTGTTGAGGGGGTATTCGATGATTCCTTCCGCACCGGCCTTGATGAGCCTGGGAATGAGGTCTCTCACCACTTTCGACTCCACCATGGATTCCACGGAGACCCACTCCACATTGTACAGACCGGCCACCGTGGGCGCGTTCAGGCTCGGGAGAAGACGGATCACGGCCTCCAGTTTTTCCGCAGGAACATTCATCTTCAGGCCTACGGTTTGTTCCGCCCGAAGCGCCCCCTTGAGGAGAAGAACGATTTGATCGAGCTTCTCCTTTTTCCATGCATCTTTGTAGGCCTCTTTGTTGGCGATCAACTGGGTACAGGACGTCATCAGCTCATGGATGATCCTGAGCCCGTGCGCCCTGATGGTGCTTCCCGTCTCCGTCACTTCGACAATGGCGTCGGCCAGGCCCGATACGACCTTTGCTTCCGTGGCGCCCCAGGAGAACTCCACTTCCACGTCAATCCCCTTTTCCTCGAAATACCGCCTCGTGAAGTGGACGAGTTCGGTGGCGATCTTTTTGCCTTTGAGATCCTGGATCTTCTTTATCTTGGATTCGGCCGGGACAGCCAGGACCCACCGCGCAGGATTCTGGCTCACCTTGGAGTAGATCAGGTCGTCCACAACCAGCACGTCGGATTCGTTCTCCAGGATCCAGTCTTTGCCCGTGAGCCCCGCGTCCATGGTGCCCTTCTCCACGTACCGGGACATTTCCTGGGCTCGACACAGGTTGATCTCGATGTTGTCGTCGTTGATGTCAGGAAAGTAACTCCTGTCGTTGACGTTGATTTTCCAGCCTGATTTTTCGAAAAGGTTGATGGTCGCTTTTTCCAGGCTTCCCTTGGGAATGCCGAACTTGAGCTTTTTCATTGCTTGTACACGCGCTCCGGATCGAAAATTTTTTTGCCCACGATGCTGAAGGACTGATCTGGCCCGACCCTCCTGTAAAAGCAGCTTTCATAGCCTGTGTGACACGCCGCACCGCCCACCTGCTCCACCCTCAACAGGACCGTATCGCTGTCGCAATCCACGAAGATCTCTCTGACCTTCTGCACATGCCCGGAGGTTCCTCCCTTGTGCCAGATTTCACGCCGGGAACGACTCCAGTAGTGCGCTTCGCCTGTTTCCAGAGTTTTTTCCCAGGACGCCCGGTTCATGTAGGCGAGCATCAAAACCTTTCCCGTGCCGTGATCCTGAACAATGGCAGGAAGCAACCCGCCGCCTTTACCGAAATCGAGTTCAATCATTGGATTCTGATCATAGGCTGAATTTTAAAACAATTACAATAGCATATTGACGAGACAGCGCAAGGGAAAAGTGTCCGCAACTCCGGTTGCACGTTGCCTGTCGCTCCACCACTCCGCCCAAAGGCTTCCCCCGATGACCGGCCTCTGGTCACTGATCACTCCTGAGAAACTCGATGGTTCATCCATCTAAAATCCCCTCTGTCTCCCCTTTACAAAGGGGAGGACTTCCAGCGGCTTTCCCCCCTTTGGAAAAGGGGGAGAGCAAGGGGGATTTGATAAGCGCCGGGGTATGAATGCTGATTACTGATCACTGTTCACTGATCACTGTTCACTGATTACTGATCACTGATTACTGGTTACCGCTCCGCTCAACTGCCCGCAGGCCGCAGAAATATCCTGTCCTTTGCTCTTCCGGATGATGGCCGTGAAGTGATTCCGGACCAAGATCTCCTGGAACCCGAGAATCCGTTCCGGAGCAGGAGCTTCCAATCGCAGCCCCGGGTGGGGGTTGAGAGGGATCAGGTTGATTTTTGCTCGAAGACCCTTGAGCAGGGACACCAGCTTCATCGCATCTTCATCCCGGTCGTTCATGCCCCGGATGAGGATATACTCAAAGGTGATCATGCGCCGGTTGGGAAGTGGAAAGGCCTTTAAGGCCGAAACAAGCCTGGCAAGAGGATACCTTCGGTTGACAGGCATGAGGACGTTGCGCATTTCGTCGTCTGCTGCGTTGAGGGAGACCGCCAGATTGACTTTCGTGTCTTTGCCCAGCTCTTGGATTTGAGGAACCAGGCCGCACGTGGAAAGGGTGACGGTTCTATGGGAAAAGTTCATGCCGTCTTCTGCGATGAGGTTGTCCAGCGCCTTCACCACTGCGTCATAGTTGGCAAGGGGTTCTCCCATACCCATGAGCACGATGTTGGTGAGGCGGTCCGGATCCTTCATGGAGCGTTTCACGCGCACGACCTGGTCCACGATTTCAGCGGCCGTGAGATTCCGCTTGAGACCCTGCTTTCCGGTCAGGCAGAAAAGGCAGTTCATGGCGCATCCTGCCTGGGAAGAGATGCAGAGCGTGAAGTGGTTTCTCTCCGGAATGAGGACCGTCTCGATCGTGTGGCCGTCTTCCAGCTTGAAAAGGTATTTTGTCGTTCCGTCCCGGGAAACCTCGCTTTTGATCTCCTCCAGGTGGTTGATCCTCGCCTTTCCTGCAAGCTGAGCCCTGAGGCTCTTGGGAAGATTGGTCATCTCGTCAAAACTGCTCACCCGGGCATTGAACACCCAATGGCGCACCTGCCGTGCCCTGTATGCAGGAAGCCCCTCCTGTTCCACCCAGGCTTCCGTTTCCAACAGGCTCATGCTTTTTAGATCAACTTTCATGCTACCCATTCACCGCAGAGAACGCAAAGCACGCAGAGAGAAGGAGGATTTCTATAGTTTTTCAAATAGTTCCTCTGCGGACTTTGCGGTCTCTGCGGTAAAATCTATTGTTTGCACCCGCCTTTGGAAAGGGCCGAGGGGTCGCTGCACATGGTCCTGAGCTTCGCCAGCTCCCACACGTAGTCATAGAGGTGCAACCCTTTGCTGGCCCCGATGATCTCCCCGTCCTCCACCCCGATGCAGGAGGCCATGTACTCTTTCAGAAGCTGAATGGCGCCCAGGTTTGCAGGAAACCCGTTCCACAGGTCCCACGACCTGAAGTAGACCACGAAGTGGAGTTTGCGGTCCCTGATCCTGGTATCGATGCCCCTCAAACACGGGGGATCGTGCAGAAAAATGGACTGGGGGTCACCCACGGTCATGTAAGCCTGGTTGGTTCCGTAACCGTCTTCCTTGTACATGCGAATGACTTCTTCGATCTGTCTTTCCAGGTATTGTCCGTAGGTGTAATCTTCTCCGGGTTTTTTTGCGGAAGTCATGAGGTAGGGAAGGTACTCCTCCAGATATCCGTCCGCCACCGGGTTAGGAATGCCCAGAGAGGGAGGGATGTCCGGAATCAGGGGTCTGGCACCGGGGTACTTGATTTGGACCGTGATATAATCGAACTCCAGCCTTTTCTGTCCCTGGAAGCTTCCCCGATCGATGGTGTATTCCCAGCCTGCCTCCAGCAGACGGTACACACACTGGAACCACGCGTCGGGCAGGTCTCTGGCTTCAATGAATTCCACTCTCATGGCAGATCATCTCCTGTGTCATTCGACCAAAAGCTTTTTCCATTTTTGCCGTTCCTCTGCACCCCTGTCAACGGAAAAGACGGTCCCTCGATTCAAGCCACGGCCCAAGCTCATGGTCCCCGCCCTTGCGAATTGTGTGTCATTGATTTTTACAATTCAATACGTGAAAATTCGAATTTCGAAATCCGAAACAATACCAAAATCCTAATTTCCAAAATTCAAAACAACGACCGCCCTAAGCCGAGTTCTTTCGTTTCGGTCCTTTGTATTTGTTTATTTGAATTTGTTTCGAGTTTCGATATTCGAATTTCGGATTTCAGCGTCTCTGTTCACCCTTGCTTCGGAATTCCCTTTTGGGCCATAATAGGAACATCATGAAACCTGCCGCCTCTTACCCCAGCATTTTCAATGATGTGATCGGACCGGTCATGCGCGGACCATCGAGCTCCCACTGTGCAGCGTCCCTGCGCATCGGAAGAATGGCCAGGGATCTCATGGGCGGCAAGATTGAAGACGTGCTCATCCGGTTCGATCCCGGCGGGTCCATTGCCCGGACCCATGAGAGCCAGGGCTCCGATATCGGTCTTTTCGCCGGATTTCTGGGTTGGGAAGCTGCTGATGGAAGACTCACCCAATCGGGGAATGCGCTTGAGAAAGCAGGGGTCAAGGCCCGGATTGAAATCGCTGAATTCCAGGCGTCCCACCCGAATACTTACAAACTGGTTCTGAAAAATGCCGGCGAGCAGCACGAGATGACCGCCCTTTCCACCGGCGGAGGCATGATTGAAGTCATCGAGATCGACGGGGCCGCGGTATCCATTCGAGGCGACTGCTTCGAAACCCTCGTCTTTCTGGATTCAGCGGGCCGGGAAGCGGCCGATTTCCTTTCCCGCCGGATGGAGGCGGACGCTGTTTTGTTGTTCGACGAGGTGAGCCCCGAGCTTGTTGAGATCAAGGCGCAGCGGTTCATGGACAGCGAAACAGGCTCCGATCTTTGTTCCAGGTTCCCGGTTCGGAGCATCAAGACCCTGCCGCCCCTGTTGCCTGTTCTATCCCGGAAAACCATGCAGGTTCCCTTCATCACCTGTGAGGAAATGATGCGGTTCAACAAGGGCAAGGAACTGGGTCTGTGGGAACTGGCTGTTCTCTATGAAAGCGCCAGAGGCCGGATGGCCGGAGACGACGTCTACCTGAGAATGAAGGACCTGGTCGGGATCATGGAAAAGTCCATTGATGAGGCCATCCGGGGGACCGAATATAATGACAGGATTCTCGGTCATCAGTCCGGAAGATTTCTGGAACAGATCAATGAAAATCGTCTCCTCGATGCGGGGATCCTGAACCGGATGATTCTCTTTGTGACGGCCATGATGGAAGCCAAGAGCGCCATGGGAGTCATTGTCGCCGCACCGACCGCGGGCTCTTGCGGTGCACTGCCCGGCGCCTGTCTCGGAGCGGCCTCCGCCATGGGTCTTTCAGCGGATGACATGACACGGGCCATGCTCGCCGCAGGCATGATCGGGATATTCATCTCCGCCCATGCGACGTTTGCCGCAGAGGTGGGCGGCTGCCAGGCCGAGTGCGGTTCAGGCTCAGCCATGGCCGCGGCCGCCTTGGTGAGCCTTGCGAAAGGCACGGCGCAGCAGGCGGTAGACGCCGCTTCCATGGCCCTCCAGAACATCCTCGGCATGATCTGCGATCCTGTGGCCAACAGGGTGGAGGTCCCCTGCCTCGGGAAGAACGTCCTGGCAGCCTCCAACGCTGTGGCTTGCGCCAACATGGCGCTTGCCGGCTTCGACGCAGTGATCCCCCTTGACGAAGTGATCGAGACCATGGACAGGGTGGGCAAGAGCCTGCCTCCCGAAATTCGATGCACGGCCCTTGGCGGCCTTTCCATCACCCCCACGGCCAAGGAGATAGAGAAGCGACTGAACCACCGTTGAACGAGGAGGAAAGAGACATGGAAACTCAAAGAGCGACGGATGTGAGAATCAGGAGACTTTTCGATATCGAAGAAGCCGAGACCTGCGCACGCATGATGAGCGCGTCGGAGCCCTGGATCACGTTGCGCCGGGACTACGAGGAAAGTTTCAGACAGCTTACCGACCCTTTGAAGGAAAGCTATGTCGCCGCCTGTCGGGATGAGATCGTGGGCTTCACGATTCTGAACATGAAAGGGGCCTTCGTGGGCTATATCCAGACCGTTTGCGTGGCGCCCGAGTGGAGGAATCAGGGGATCGGGAGCCGGCTGGTGGATTTTGCAGAGAAGCGTATTTTCACTGAGGCACCCAACATCTTCTTGTGTGTCTCTTCCTTTAACACCAAGGCCAGGGACTTGTACGAAAGGCTGGGATATGAGATCATCGGTGAGCTCAAGGATTACATCATTCCCGGCCAATCGGAGATTCTGATGAGAAAAGCCCTTGCCCCTTTGACCGAATTCAAGAAAGCATCGTCATGATCCCCCGCACCCTTCCCTCTCCACCGAATGCAGGGAAGAGGCAGCGCGCGAGGAGGCTGGCCGATGGATGGCATATCCTGTAGGAGCAACCTCCTGGTTGCGATCATGAATAAGGAGAACGCCATGGACCTTACAGACCTTTACATTAGAGGCGAAGAAGCGCTCAGGCAGCGTGAGATCGGCCACCTGCTGGACGGGGTGGAAACCGGTTTCATCCTGAAGCACGACCGGACCATCCTCGATCGCTACACGTTCCTGCAGCAATGCATAGACGCCGAAGAGGCCGCCACGCAATGCAAGGTGCTCGGCGTGTCCTTGTCCACGCCTGTCATCATGTCCGCCATGACCATGCCCATTCCCGCGGTCATGGACGACGGACTCCTCGCTGTGGCTCACGGCCTGAAAGAGGCGGGAAGCCTGATGTGGACCGGGACTCCCGTACCCCACAACCTTAAGGAGCTCGCAGAAACAGGGGTTCCCCTGGCGGCCAATGTCAAGCCCTTCAAAGATCGCAGAAAGGTTTTTCAGTCCATGGATGACATCCAGGCTGCAGGGGTTCAATGGATGGGCATAGAAATCGATTCCGGCCAGGGGACCAAGATCCGGGATCGCATGGTGGCATCGGACTGTGCGCCCCTTGCCCAGAAGGAACTGGAAGACATAAGGAAAAGGGTTGCAATCCCACTCGTCTTTAAAGGCGTCCTGAGCCTGAAGGATGCTTTGAAGTCTCTGGAAGCCGGGGCTGATGCCATTATAGTCTCCAACCATGGGGCTCACACCCTCGACTACTTGCCCCACCCTCTCCAGGTGATGGATTCCATTGTACCCGTGGTCGGGAAAAAGATGCAGATCTTGGTGGACGGGGGCTTTCGCCGTGGAAGTGACATCCTCAAGGGACTGGCCTTCGGCGCTTCTCTTGTCGGGCTTGGTCGCCCCATTCTCTATGGCTTGGCCGCGGCCGGAAAAGAGGGCGTACAGGGGGTGGTGGACGGCATCACCCAGGAGCTCCGGCGGATCATGACCATGGTGGGCGCTGCAGGCCCGGAGCAGGTCAGGCGCGACATCCTCATCGAGGAGTAGCGGGTTGCTGAAAAACGCCCATCTTCCCGTCAAATCGGGATTTCGCAGGGCTCAAGCGGCGTTGCCCTTCATGGTTCGATACCTCACCATGAGCGGAAGATCAGTGCGTACGCTTTATCTTGACCGTTCACCCTGAGGTATCGAAGCCTGTCCTGAGCTTGTCGAAGGGGGTGAACGGAACTTTTTTGCAGAATTTCATTGATCGATCGCTTCGTAGTCGCCCAGGTAGCAGGCCTGGACAAAGACGTTGCTGAACCGGGTCGAACCCGCAAGCTCCACGTACCGGATCCTCGCAGCCAGGGCCTCCGCCTCCCGCATCATGGAAGCGGAAATGAGCGCCATTTGCGCGCCTGTGCCCGCGGCATTTCCCACCTGATGATATCGCCCCAGGGGGAGCCGGGGCAGCATTCCCACGGTGACCGCGCTTTCCACGTCAATGTAAGTTCCAAAGGCGCCTGCAATAATGACTGTTTCGATGTCCTCGGCGGATCGGCCCCCGACTTCCAGCAGGACCTGGATCCCCGTCCTGATGGCCGCCTTGGCGAGTTGAAGCTGCCTGATATCCTTTTGGGTGATTCCTAGGGCCTGCCCTCCATCCCGTTCCTCCTCGCCGGCAAGGATGAATTCCCGCTCTCCCCCGGAGTTTCGCACCCGGGGATGCCCCTCCCTCATCCTCCCTCCCCGGTCGATGATGCCTGCCAGGTACATCTGAGACATGGCATCCAGAACGCCCGAGCCGCAAATGCCCACCGGCGGTGCATTGTCAATGGTCTGGTAAGCAACCGAGTCTCCATTGATGCGCACCCTTTCAATGGCGCCTTTTGCAGCGCGCATTCCGTGTTTGATCTGGTATCCCTCGAAGGCGGGTCCGGAGGCGCACGAAACCGAGGATACGTGCCCTTCATTGACCAGCGAGACCTCGGTGTTCGTCCCGATGTCCAAAGCCAGAACAAGGCCTTTCATCTCATAGGCTTTGGTGGCCAGGAGCATGGCCACATGGTCGCCGCCGACGAACCCTGCCACGTTGGGCAGCATGCGTACATAGGCGCCGCGCCCTATCTCCAACCCGATGTCCCGTGCTTTCCAGTCCAGCGCCATGCTCACCGCAGGCACATAGGGGGCTGTGACCAGTTGCCTGACGGGTAGGCCGAGAAGCAGGTGGTGCATGGCCGTGTTGCACCCCACCACCGCCTCCCCGATGTGTTCCGGAACGGCACCGACCTCTGCGCAAAGCTCAAGGCTGAGCTGGTTCAAGGCTCCGACCGCAGCTTTCTGGATCTCCCCGTAGCGGCCGGCTGAACTGAGGGCCCCGTCGATGCGGGTGATCACATCTTCGCCGAAGCTGATTTGAGGATTCATGATGCCCCTGGAGACAAGCTTCTTGCCCGTGTTCAGATCCACCAGGTAACCGGCAATCTTGGTCGTTCCCAGATCAACCGCCAGCCCGAGGTGCGGAACGGGCCAGGATCCAACGCCGATCACCTCATTCTCCCGCACGGTGACTCCGCATTCCCAGTCCAGGGATCGGAGATCTCCGGAAAGACCGCGAAGGACTTCTCCGTCGATTTTGCGGCACCTGACCCCGTGCTGGTCCCGGAGGCCCTGGATCAAGCGGTCTGCGTCGGCCCTGAGGTCCGACAACCCGGGACCGACAAGATCCACCTTGTGACAGAGAACGGATGGGTCCGGCTCCACAACCATGTCCAGCCCTTCTACCTGGGTTCTCTGGGGAGCCGTCATGGACTCCGGTGGCACACCGATGCTGCAATCCCCGGAAGGATAGGCCTGACAGGCAAGACGCCACCCTTGGCCGAGTTCATCGGGAGAGAAAAGGGCCGTTTCGGCAGGGGTCGGTTCCGACACCGTTCCCTTCAGCACCCTGACCTTGCAGGCATGGCATTTTCCCTTGCCACCGCAAAGGTTGGTGACGCCCACGCCCGTCTTGCGGCTGCACTCCAACAGGGAGTCTCCCGCCTCACACTCCCCCCGCCGTCCGAGGGGCTGATAATCGACGATGCAGGATTTCATCCATGTTTCTCCCATGATTCTCAAACTGCGCCAATATATTACAGGTTTTCTCGCAAAGTCCACCCCTTGTAGCCCTGACGATTTCTCATTTCTTCTTGCATATCCGTCTCCATCACAATAATATCCGACCCATCGGAAAGTTCTCGATCGGAGCCACTTGGCTCATTCTTTAATGACCGGCTGTCACAACCGGGGAGGAACCTCTTTTTGACAGGATTTTTGCGGCGATTGACCCTGGTGTTCGCTTCGGGCTGCTTCGGCGGGCTGACAAACAGCCTGGTGCTCTGGCTCTTCGGGAGGGCGGGAATTCCCGCGGAATTCGGCGTCAGGCTTGCCCCTGCGCTCACGCCTGAATGGCTCTACCCGCGATTGGTCTGGGGAGGCATCTGGGGATTCCTCTTCGTTGTGCCTATATTTCGCAATCAGCCCTTTGCCCAGGGGCTTTTTTTCAGCCTTTGGCCGTCCGTAGTGCAGCTCTTCATCGTCTTCCCCTACCAGGCGAACAAAGGGTTGCTCGGGCTCGAATTGGGCACGCTGACCCCCCTTTTCGTCCTCTTTTTCAACGCCGTGTGGGGATTGAGCGCGGCCCTCTGGCTTCGAATGGTGGGTAGGTGAAAAAGAATACAGGAGACAGAAGTCAGAATACAGAATTTCGGAGTTCGCGACATGAAAATCCCTCTGTACCAGATTGATGCTTTCACAAGCCGTGTCTTTGCCGGAAACCCGGCTGCGGTCTGCCCGCTCGAGGGCTGGCTGGATGACGCCCTTATGCAGGCCATCGCCATGGAGAACAACCTTTCCGAGACCGCCTTCTTTGTGCCCCTGGATCAGGGATATCACATCCGGTGGTTCACCCCGGCGGCGGAGGTCGATCTGTGCGGCCATGCCACCCTTGCCTCGGCCTACACCCTGTTTACGCACATCGACCCGTCCAGGGATAAAGTCACCTTCCGGTCCAGGAGCGGCCCCCTCACAGTTTCAAAGCAGGGAGACCTCCTGGCCATGGATTTTCCCGCTCAACCCCCGTCACCCTGCGATGCTCCCGCCCCTCTCATCGAGGCCTTGGGGATGAAACCTCTGGAGGTGCTTCGCTCCGAGGATTACTTTGCTGTCTTCGCCTCGGAGCGGGATGTGAAGGACCTTCAGCCTGACATGGGATTGCTCGGTAAAGTTGACTTGCGCGGCGTGATCGTCACGGCAAAGGGTGAGGGAGTGGATTTCGTCTCCCGGTTTTTTGCGCCAAAGTACGGGGTCGGCGAAGATCCGGTGACCGGTTCGGCCCACTGTGCCCTCATTCCCTATTGGTCGGAAATATTGGGGAAAAAAGATCTGTTGGCCCATCAGGTTTCAAAGCGCGGCGGAGAACTCGTTTGCAGGGACAGGGGAGACAGAGTGGTCATTGCAGGACGGGCCGTATCCTACATGGAAGGAGTCATTACGATATGATCAAGAAAATTGCCTGTTGCGTCGATTTTTCGGAAAATGCCAAGGCGGCCTTCGGCCAGGCCCTCGAGCTGGCCGAGAGGTTTCAGTCCAAGCTGTATATGGTCCACGTTCTGGCGCCTGTCCTCAATCCCGTGCTGCCGGACAGTGAATACGTCTTTCCCGAGCAGCCCAGGGATGCCTTGATCATCAAGGTGGAAGAAAGAATTCAGCAGGAGTATGCCGCTTCAGTCCGGGAAGGCCTTGAAAACGAAATCGTGGTCCTGGACGGGCACATCTCTTCCGAGATCATCCGGTTCCTTGGAGACGAGGATGTGGACCTGGTCGTGCTGGGATCTTACGGCGCATCGGGCATGGGCCTGGTGCTTTTTGGAAGCGTCGCAAACAGGGTTTCCCACAAGGCCCCTTGCTCGGTGATGATCGTGCGGGCCAAAGGGCAGGTGCCGTAGAGACACGGCGGGCTGGAGTAAATCCACCTGAGGTGGATAAATCCCGCCCCTACGATGGAGCGATACAAACGCAATAAATATTTTGACTGGTCATTGCGAGCCCGCAGGGCGTGGCAATCTCTTATCTGGCCGGATATTCAAGAGATTGGTGGGGCGCTTCGCGCCTCGCAATGACGGTGTCGGGCTTTTTACGAGGCCGTCAAACTTTTTCATACAAAAAGGAGGTTTTCATAGACATGGAGATTAAGACATTGGGTGTTGTAGGTGCGGGACAGATGGGATCGGGGATTGCCCAGGTTGCTGCGGCGAGCGGGCTTTCCGTCATCATGAGCGACGTCAAAGACGAATTCGTACAAAGAGGAATTTCCGTCATCAGGGACAGCCTGGGCCGCATGGTCAAAAAGGAAAAGATCACGGCCCAGGACCAGCAGGCCGTTCTCGGGAGAATCACAGGAACAACCTCCCTCAAAGACATGGCCAAGGCAGATTTCGTTGTTGAGGCGGCTACGGAGAACGAGACGCTCAAGCTCAAGATTTTCGCAGACCTTGACACCCTTTGCAGCCCTGCGGTGATCCTCTCTTCAAACACTTCATCCATATCCATTACCAAGATCGCAGGAGCTACAAAGCGGCCTGAAAAAGTCATCGGCATGCATTTCATGAACCCTGTTCCCATGATGAAGCTGGTGGAGATCATCAAGGGGCTGGCCACCTCTGAGGAGACCTTCACTCTGACAAAGGATCTCTCTGTGAAAATGGGAAAGACGCCGGTGCCGGCTAATGACTTCCCCGGATTCATTGCCAACAGAATTCTAATGCCGATGATCAATGAAGCCGTTTACTGCCTCTTTGAGGGCGTCGGCACGGCGCAGGACATCGACGAAATCATGAAACTGGGGATGAATCACCCCATGGGTCCCCTTACGCTCGCTGATCTCATCGGACTGGACACTTGTCTGGCCATCATGAAGGTGCTCCATGCCGGCCTGGGCGATGCCAAGTATCGGCCCTGCCCCCTCCTGATCAAGTATGTGGATGCCGGATGGCTGGGCCGGAAGAGTGGAAGAGGGTTTTACAAGTACTGAGACAAGTGCCTAAAGTGCGCTAAAATGCCTAAAGTGCCTAAAGTTGGAAAACCCTGAATAAAGGCAAATAACAAAACCTACAGGACAGGGGACAGGATACAGGAGGAGAGGAACCGGAATCATGGAGCATTGAAGAAAAAACAAGACAGAATACAGGGAACAGGAGCAAGAGCTTTCGTTATTGAATTCTGTATTCTGACTTCTGTCTACTGTATTCTTCTCCTATCTTCTGTCTTCTGACTCCTGTATCCTGTATTCTTCTTTTTTATGATCGCGATTATCGACTACGATGCCGGAAATCTGACGAGCGTCCGGAGAGCCCTGACCCATCTGGGTCATGACTCGGTGATCACCCGCGATCCGGCCCGGGTCCTGGCCGCGGAAAGAGTCATCTTCCCGGGCGTGGGCGCCGCGGGAAAAGCTATGTTCGACCTCACGAGATTGGGCATGGACCAGGCCCTTCGCGCCTCCCACGATTCAGGCAAACCCATTCTCGGGATCTGCCTGGGCACCCAAATCATCATGGAGCGAAGCGAGGAAAATGACACGGCCTGCGTCGGCCTGATCAAGGGCGACGTTCGTCGCTTTCCCGATACCTTGACGGAAAAGCAAGGCAGGGTGCTGAAAGTTCCCCACATGGGCTGGAACGGTATCACGCTGAGGTGGGAGCATGCTCTCTTCAGGGGCGTGGAACAGGACAGCGAGTTCTATTTTGTCCACGCCTACTATCCCAGACCAAAGGATCCGGCAAACATTTTGGGCGAAACCCTGTACGGCATTTCTTTTGCCTCCGTGCTTTTCTCAGGGAACCTGGTGGCGGTCCAGTTTCATCCGGAAAAGAGCGGCAAACCCGGACTGAAAATCCTTTCTAATTTCTGTTCCTGGGAGGGGCGGGACGATGCTTAGCAGGCGGATCATTCCCTGCCTCGATGTTCGGGACGGTAAGCTGACAAAGGGAATCAAGTTCAAGGAAAATGTGGACATCGGCGACCCGGTGGAGATGGCTTCCTTTTACTATGAGGAAGGAGCCGACGAACTGGTTTTCTACGATATCACCGCGTCGAGCGAAAAGCGCGACATCATGATCGAGACCGTGGGCCGGGTGGCTGAAAAGATCTTTATCCCCTTCTCTGTGGGAGGAGGCATTCGAACGGTGGAAGCCATGCGGCGCGTGCTGCTTGCAGGCGCTGAAAAGGTGAGCGTCAACTCGGCCGCGATCCGGGACCCGAGCCTTATTGCAAGGGGCGCCGAGGCTTTCGGGAGCCAGGCGATCGTGCTCGGCATGGACGTGAAAAGGGTGACACCTTCCCCCAAGATCCCGACCGGCTATGAAATAGTCATCGACGGCGGCAGGACCCCCACCGGTCTGGACGCCCTTGCCTGGGCCGTCGAGGGAGAACGGCTGGGAGCCGGTGAAATCTGTCTCAATTCCATCGATGCAGACGGCACCAAAGAGGGTTATGAACTGAATCTCACCCGCCTTGTTGCCTCCCGCGTTCATATCCCGGTCATCGCTTCGGGGGGTGCCGGCGCCGCGGAACACCTGGCCCGCGTGCTTGACGAGGGTTTAGCCGACGCCGCTCTCATTGCCAGTATAACCCACTACGGCCTCTTCAGCATCCGGGAACTCAAAGCCTATCTCCACCAAAAAGGAATAAAGGTCCGCGTGAATTGGTGAAGCGGATATCCGTGAGATTGCCACGCTTGCGCGCCGTAGCGCTCCCGCCTGCCAAAGTCTTGTACGGCGGGCAGGTCAGCGCGCAGGCACGGCGCTTCGCGCCTCGCAATGACGGGATAAGGTTCATGAATTCGTAAAAAGTCAAAATAGGCGTCACCCCGGCGAAAGCCGGGGTCCAGAAGTCCTTGGTATTCCTGGATTCCGGCTTTCGCCGGAATGACGGAAAACAGGGTTTTCGGACTTTTTACGAGTTCATCAAGGTTTTTTACCGTGAAAATCCCCCTCGATCCCCCTTTGTTAAAGGGGGAGGAAGAAGGATAGGAGGAAACTTTCCCCCTTTGAAAAAGGAAGGGCCAGGGGGGATTTTCATGCGCGGGGGCGGCTAATACGGCGGCCATGAGCGTTTACGAGTGGATCAACGTTTGCCTATTCTGAAAAAGTGTGCTAAAGGTGTGTCCAATATCGACCAGGAGTGACACCATGGCAAAAATACTCATTGTGGACGACGAAGAGCACATCCGCTTTCTTTACTCGGAGGAACTCACCGAAGCCGGCTACGAAGTCATCACCGCGGACAGCGGGTACAAACTTCTGGAAAAAATCGAGGAAGAAAAACCCGACCTGATCGTGCTGGACATCAAAATGGTCGATTACAACGGCCTGGATCTGCTTCAGGACATCCGAAACAAGTATTATGATTTGCCCGTGGTTCTTTGCACGGCCTACGATACGTTCAAGGAGGACATGAAGTCCATTGCAGCGGACTTCTATGTGATCAAGTCCTTTGACCTCACGGAGCTGAAAAACAAAATTGCCATGGCCTTGGAAGCCGGACAGGGCGCCCACTGAATCGGCCCTCTTTGGCGCCCTTGCACCCCCTATTTACAAAAATCCCGCGGTTGCGGGATTTTCATTTATGGTACTTCTCCCCCTTCAGGATGGTCATGGCCCTGTAAAGTTGCTCCAGCAGGAGGAGGCGGCTCATTTCGTGGGTGAGGGTCAGGCGGGAAAGGGACAGGACTTTTTGGGCCCGATTGAGGAGGCTCCTGGAGAGGCCTAAGGGACCCCCGATGAGAAAGGACACTCCCCCAGGCGGCCGGCGCGACAAATGCTCCAGCCACCGGGCAAGCTCCTCTGAATCCAACGGGTCCCCTTCCCGGTCCAAGGCGACAACGTAGTCTTTCGGTAATATCTTTCGGCTGAGAAACTCTCCTTCGGCCTTGAGAATCTCCTCGTCACGCTTTCCTTTGACCATTCTCACAGGCCTGACTTCTTCCCAGTCCACCGGGATATACTTTCGCAGCCGCCTCAGATAGAAAGACTCCCCTTCTCTCAGAAAGGCGGACCGGGTCCTGTCAACGACGATAATCCTGACTTTGAGCATTCTGAACGATCCAGCGGGCCAGGTTCTGAACGGCAAGGCTGATCTGTGACTGGGCCAGGCGGTAGTGATAGGTGGATTTTCCGTACGGATCGATGACATCATCTTCCGCCCAGTCCCCAGAAATATACTTGCCTAGAAGCTCTGTTTTATCCTCGGCCTCAGGCCAGGCCTTTTCGATGGCCCGGGCATGGTCTTTCTCCATCACCAGGATCCGATCCGCCCACGCCACATCCTGAGCGGTCAGACCCTTTGCCTCGTGAGGTTCGTAGGCAATGCCGGCCTTTGCAAGGTAGTCCACCATCTCGGGGTCCGGCGGGTTTCCCGGATAGGCATAGAGCCCTGCCGACGAAACGCCCACGCGTTCTATCCCGAAAGATCGCAATTCCTTCTTGAGCAGCACCTCGGCCAGAAAACTTCGGCTCACGTTGCCGCTGCAAACGAAGAGGATGTTCATCTACCGTTTCTCGAGACCTAGAATACGTGCAATTTCCGCCACCGTCTGCTCCACGAAGCGTTCCATGTCTTCGCCGTCCAGGGGATTTCCCGGGCTTGGGAACTTCACGAGCGTCTCCGGCTTGACCAGCAAAGGCGCGTTTTTGAGTTCTTCTCGCGGCTTGACACCGAAGGCAGGGTCGAAGCGGTCCTGAAAATACATATCCTGAAAGCTCAGGAACTTCAGCATGTGGGCGGTTGAATCCAGAATTCCGATCTCTCCCGGGTTTGTAAGCCCATTTTCGACCGATCTCCTGAGGCCGGCCATGGTCTCCCCCCCTTGGGTGCAGGCCACGTTCCCATTGCGATTGGCGATCATCATGGCGTCCATGATTTCCTGCTCCGTCACCTGAACCACAAACACCCTTTTCTCCCCTGCCAGCCGGTTGAATTCCCGCACCGTTTGAATCACCCGGGGCATGGATACGGGATTCCCGATCATGGCCGCCTGGGCCACACTCGGCTGCACGGTGACCGGCCTGAAAGCCCTTTTCTCCTCATCCTCTTCGAGGTAGTAGCGGTACACCGGATCGGCATGTTCCGATTGGACGCCCACGATTTTTGGAAGGGCTGAAATGACCCCGGCCTTGAAGAACTTGATGAAGCCGCTCATGACCGCGGTGATATTCCCCGCATTCCCTATGGGCAGGACGACGACCTTGTTCCCCACCTCGTAATCGAAGTCCTGAGCGATCTCAAACGAAAAGGACTCCTGCCCCAGAATACGCCAACTGTTCTTGGAGTTGAGAAGGGCCACGTGGTATTTCTCGGCGAGGCTTTCCACCACCTTCATGCAATCGTCGAACACGCCCGGGATTTCAAGCACCCTTGCGCCGCTTCCCAGAGGCTGGGCGAGTTGCTGGGGCGTGACCTTTCCCTGGGGAAGCAGAACCGCCGAGCTCAGATATTTTCCCACGTAAGAGCCATAGAGAGCTGCGGAGGCGGAGGTGTCTCCTGTGGAAGCGCATATGGCGAGGAGCTTGTCAATTTTTTCCTTGTCCGCAAAAAAGTTGATGTAGCTCAAGGCACAGGCCATGCCTCTGTCTTTGAAGGATGCGCTTGGATTGAGCCCGTCATTCTTGAAGAAGAAATCCAGGCCCACCAGGTTTTTCAGGCGGCCGTTCGCCTCGACCAAGGGTGTGTGCCCTTCCCCCAGGTACACGATCCTTTCCAGGGGGATGACGGGTGCGATGAATTCATAGTAGCGGAAAATCCCCTTCAGGGATTGTTCATTGAGCATCCTTCGGTAATCGAAAATCTCGCGCCATGTTTTTCCGTCGGTCGCCAGGAGTCTTTCAAATTTCCCGTCATACAGCGAGAGGACACTTCCGCAATCCGGGCAGGTGTAAAGGAGGCGGTCGATTCCCAGGTCACGGTCGCAGCCAAGACATCGATAGCGCATTTGTCCTTCGGGCTCGGGCAAGAGGCGGGACCGGATGGGCTCCGGAAATTGATCTAACTTCATAGCCATAACCTCGTAAAAAGCAATGTCGGATTGGATGGAGGGGTATTATAGTATCCTTTGAGACGAAAGCCCACCGGAAATCATGCCGAGTGGGCATGTTCTTTCCCGCTTTCCCTATTCGGCCTCTTCGTGGGTCTGCTTTCAGATGATTTTTCTCTCCAATTCACCCTTGAGATGCCTTTCCGAAAGTGCTAATACTTAGGGCGCCTGTCCTGTGCCGGACCGTGATGGAGATGAGCGCCAAGATTATTGAACAAGTGAAAGAAGTCCTCAAGATCGAGGCCGAGGCTGTCCTGGGTCTCTTGGATCGGGTCGGCCCCGAGTTTGAACGGGCCGTCAAAATCATCCTGAAATCCAGAGGACGGGTGATCCTGACCGGCATGGGCAAGTCGGGACTTGTGGCGAGAAAAATCTCCGCCACCCTCAACAGCACTGGAACCCCCTCTCTTTTTCTCCATCCTGCGGAGGCCATCCACGGCGATCTCGGGATGGTTGCCCGGGACGATGTGATCGTCGCCATTTCCCACAGCGGCCACACCGCGGAGATCAACACCATCCTTCCCATGCTGAGGAAGATGGGTGCAAAGATTATCGCCTTCACAGGGGTCCTTGATTCCACCCTGGCCGAGGAGAGCGATGTGGTCATCGACGTAGGCGTCGAGAGAGAAGCATGCCCCATGGGGCTTGCGCCAACGGCAAGCACCACGGCCGCTCTCGCGATGGGAGACGCCCTGGCCGTTGTGCTGATCAACCTGAGGCGTTTTGACTCGAAGGATTTCAGGAAATTTCACCCGGGCGGCAGTTTAGGGGAACGGTTGGCCGTCAAGGTGAAGGAAGTGATGTTTACGGATGATCACATTCCCCTGGTCCTCCTCGGCTCCAAGGTGGAACAGGCCGTCAAGGAGATAGATGCCAAAGGCGTCGGCGCCGTGGTGGTCGTGGACAAAGATAGGAAGCTCCACGGCATCCTGACCGACGGCGATCTCCGAAGAGCCCTCCTCAAACGCAAGACCATTCACAACCTTGAAGTCGAGCAGGTCATGTCCCCCGCACCAAAAACGGTGGAGGAAGAGCAGACCGCCGCCGAAGCCCTCGGAATCATGGAATTATACCAAATCACCCATCTCTGCATCATGGGCCGGGATAAGAAACTCAAGGGCCTGGTTCACCTGCATGATTTGCTCGGAAGAGAGGATTTCAGGCTCAATGGCGCACTCAAGAGCTCTGCGAGGTCTCATCGTAGACCTGGTCACCCCGCTTAGGGAAGGCGGCGAGATTGACGGGCGCAGTCTGGGGAGGCACCTGGACAGGGTCCTACCCCATGTTCACGCCGTGTTCATCGCCAGTCCTTATGCAGGGGAGGGAAGATACCTCAGCGCGCCTCAGAGGGAAGATCTCCTGGATAAGAGCCTTGTCGTCATCCGCGGCCGGATGCCCCTTCTCGTCTGGGTGACTCAGGATACGGAGGAAGGCACCAAGGAAACCCTCCTTCTGCTTCAGAAAAGACTGGTGACGAGAAGATACGACGGTCCCGTCTTCTGGGTGGATACCCCTCTCTACTATCACAGCAACCGCGGTCTTTTCCTCCACTATCGCAACCTTTCCACCCTGGTGGAAGAACCCTGGATGCTTCACAACGATCCCGAACTCATCATGAAACTGGGCCGCTCCCTCAAAAGGAACAACCTGCGCACCGCGATTCTCAAAAGTGTGGCGGGGATCGAAGCGATCCAGGGATTGGTGTTTCTCGGACCCCTTGAAAGAGCGGGAAACTACCAGAAGGCGGTAAGGAGAAGGCCTGAGTTCAGGATTTATGATGGAGACGAACTGCATTTTCTCAACTACCCGAGCATGAGCGGCATCGTCTCGGCAGGAGCCAACCTGGCTCCAAAGGCTTGGCGGAAGATCACCGACGCTTCCTTGAACTTGGCGGAGTCCCGCCACGACTATCCGGACCAGTTGAAGCAACTGTGGGAAACAGGCCTCTATCTCCAACAGCTTCTGGAGGCCTATTCTTCTTTTCCGGTGCCGGTGATCAAGGCCGCTCTTTCTAAAATGGGGATCATTGAAAGCGCCGGAAAGGCCGCAGGGGTTGAAAATCTGCACCTGCCATTGGCTGAGATTGAAGAAGCCATGAAAGCCCACGGGGATTGGCAGAGTTAGTGTCCCTGTTCCTATCAGTGCCCGCAGCAGTCGCTCCCGCAGCTTGACGCCTCTGCCATGGCCTTGATCACTTCCCTCGGATCCGCCTGCCCGATCCCGACGACTCGGATCTTCAGAGTGAAAGCCTCCGGGGTATCACAGAGGAAAAGAGGGGGAATGAGGTGTTGAAAAAGGCGGTTGAGCTCAGCCCTCTTCAGGGTGTACACGCTTTCATGGCCTACGCCTTTTCCCGCCAGATCGAATTCAAAAGGGGACAAGCCGTCGATCCCTATTCCGAAGATAAAGTCGTAGGGGTGCCGCGCTCCATCCCATTGCATGAGAAGGTTGACTTTTTTGAGATACCCGATCGTCTCATCACCACGATGCATTGGTTTCCTCCGATCTCCGTCACAGGTGCCGGACTGCCTTACTTAGAAAGATAAGAAACCTCTCCTATTATGACAACCATCCCAGCCAACAAATCCGCCTCCGGGCTTTCGAAGACCTTGACTCTCACCGCGGATCGGACTAGAACTTTAAACGGTATTTAAACGACGCGATCGTGCCGAATAACATGGAGGCGGTTCAACATGGATTTGGAAGAACTCAGCATTAATACCATTCGGATGCTCTCAGCCGAGTGCGTTGAAAAGGCCAATTCAGGCCATCCCGGAATGCCCATGGGCGCAGCGCCCATGGCCTATGTATTGTGGACCCGGTTCCTGAAGCACAACCCGTCCAACCCTGCGTGGCCCGATCGAGATCGATTCGTGCTCTCAGCGGGCCACGGGTCGATGTTGCTTTACAGCCTCCTTCACCTCACAGGCTATGACCTCCCCCTGAGTGAACTCAAGAATTTCCGCCAATGGGGAAGCAAAACGCCGGGGCACCCGGAGCACGGTCACACGGCAGGGGTTGAAACCACGACAGGCCCCCTTGGCCAAGGATTTGCCAACGGCGTGGGTATGGCGATTGCAGAGCGGTTTCTTGCCGCCAGATTCAACCGGCCCGGACACGAGATTGTCAACCACTTCACCTACGGAATCGTGAGCGACGGAGATCTCATGGAAGGCATCTCTCATGAAGCCGCTTCTCTCGCAGGGCATCTCGGCCTGGGAAGGCTCATCTACCTCTACGACGATAACCGCATATCCATTGAGGGAAGCACGGATCTCGCTTACACGGAGAATAGGCTGGCGCGATTTGCGGCTTACGGCTGGCATGTGCAACAGGTAGCCGAGGGCAACGCGATCATGGCCATAGAAAATGCCATCATCTCGGCCCAGAGAGAAACAAAGCGTCCCTCCCTGATTGCCGTCCGCACCCACATCGGTTACGGCAGCCCCAACAAGCAGGACACGGCCTCAGCCCATGGAGAACCCTTGGGAGCGGAGGAAGTCAAACTGAGCAAGGAAAAACTCGGATGGCCGGCGGAACCGGAGTTCTTTATCCCCGAAGAGGCCTTGACCAACTTTCGCCAGGCTGTGGACAAGGGATCGGAGCGGGAAGAGAAATGGAGGGCTCTGTTCCGCTCCTATGAAAAGGCTTATCCCGACCTGGCCAAAGCGTATCACGCGTGGATGCAAGGAGACCTCCCCGACGGCTGGCAGAGAGACCTTCCTGTCTTTGCGCCGGATGCAAAAGGCGACGCCACCAGGAACGCTTCGGGGAAGGTTCTCAACGTGATCGCCCTGCGCTTGAAAAACCTGATCGGAGGTTCCGCGGACCTCGCGCCTTCCAACAAGACGCTGGTCAAAGACGGCGGGGATTTCCAGGCAGAGCATTACGACAGACGCAATCTGCGTTTCGGCGTGAGAGAACACGCCATGGGAGGAATTCTGAACGGCATGGCTCTGCATGGAGGATTGATCCCTTACGGCGGAACCTTCCTCATCTTCTCCGACTACATGCGTCCTGCCATACGCCTTGCCTCCCTCATGGGGTTGAAGGTCATCTACGTGTTCACCCATGACAGCATCGGACTCGGCGAAGACGGCCCGACCCATCAGCCCGTTGAGCAACTCGCAGCCTTGAGGGCCATTCCGAACCTTACCGTCCTCCGCCCCTGCGATGCCTCAGAAACCGTCGAGGCCTGGCGCTATGCCCTGGAGTCCAAGACAGGCCCGGTCGCTCTGGCCCTCACGCGACAGGCCGTTCCCGTTCTTGACCGGACCCGCTTCGCCCCGGCCGAAGGCCTGCATCGCGGAGCGTATGTCCTTTCAGATCCGCCGGCCGGAAACCTCGATGTGATTCTCATCGGGACCGGTTCAGAGGTCCATCTGGCTTTGGATGCCGCCGGGAGGCTTGAAGAAAAAGGCATCCACGCCCGGGTGGTCAGCATGCCTTCCTGGGAGGTGTTTAACCTGCAGTCCGAGGAATACAGCGAGGAAGTCCTCCCCCGACGCATTCGCGCCCGGCTGGCTGTGGAAGCCGGCGTGGCCCAGGGGTGGCATCGTTACGTGGGTGACAAGGGAGAGGTCATCAGCCTGGAGCACTTCGGCGCCTCGGCGCCTTACAAAACCCTTTACGAGAAGTTCGGCTTCACGGTAGACCGGATCGTTGAGACGGCCCTGAGTATTCTGGAAAGATCAGGCAGTAAGCACTAAGCACCAAAAACTTGGATTTGATTCTTTTGCTCCATACCACCGACTGCTTACTTCCTACTGCGTACTGCTTACTCTGCTATTTGATTTCCCCGTGGTAGCTTTGCAGTGACTTGACCGTTCCATGTCCCTTTCTCACGGCGCGAATGCCTTTCCCGGCCGCCAGAGCGGCGGCAAGGGTGGTGATGTACGGGACCTTGTACTGGATGGCCGATTTGCGGATGTAGGAATCATCGTGCTTCCCGAGTCTGCCCACGGGCGTGTTGACGACCAGATCGATTTCCCGGTTCTTGATCGCGTCCACGATATTGGGCCTCCCCTCGTGCAGTTTCAGGATCGGCTCGGAATTAATGCCTTTCTCCGCCAGGAATTTCCGCGTCCCGTTCGTTGACTTGATCTTGAATCCCAGCTCTGCGAACTGCCTCGCCACTTCCAACACGGCCGGCCTGTCCTGTTCCGAAACCGTGATCAACACGGTTCCCTCCAGGGGCAGCACCTGCTGCGCCCCCTCTTCCGCCTTGTAATAGGCCAAGCCGAAGGAATCGGCCAACCCCAGCACTTCTCCCGTGGAACGCATTTCCGGCCCCAGGACCGGGTCCACCTCTGGCAGCATGTTGAAGGGAAACACGGATTCCTTCACCCCGAAATGGCGGATTACCTGGGGTTCGATGCTCAGCTCTTTCAGATTCTTTCCCAGCATCACTTGCGTAGCAATGCGGGCCATGCTGATGTTGCACACTTTGGAAACCAGAGGGACGGTTCTTGAAGCCCGAGGATTGGCTTCGAGGATGTACACCACATCGTTTGCGATGGCATACTGGATGTTCATAAGCCCGACCACCCCGAGCTCTACGGCGATCTTCTTCGTGTACTCGTAGATGGTATCGAGGTGCTTTTGAGGGATGCTGATGGGAGGAATGACGCAGGCCGAGTCGCCGGAATGGATCCCGGCAAGCTCGATGTGCTCCATGACCGCAGGAACAAAGGCATTGGTTCCGTCTGAAATCGCGTCGGCTTCCGCCTCGATGGCATTTTCCAGAAACTTGTCGATCAGGATGGGCCGCTCAGGCGTCACATCCACAGCGGCGCTCACGTAGCGTCTCAGCATGTCCTCATCGTGGATGATCTCCATAGCCCTTCCCCCAAGCACATAGGAGGGACGCACCATCAGCGGATAGCCGATAGACTTGGCGATTTCAAGGGCCTCTTCCGCATCGCTCGCCATTCCGGAGTCGGGCTGAGGGATACCCAGTTTTCGCATCATCTGGCGAAACCGATCGCGGTCTTCCGCCAGATCGATCGTGTCCGGGGACGTCCCCAGGATGGTCACCCCCGCGGCCGCCAGTTCACTTGAAAGGTTCAGCGGTGTCTGGCCCCCGAATTGCACAATGACTCCCTCGGGCTTTTCTTTCTGAAAAATGCTCAATACGTCCTCTACCGTGAGCGGCTCGAAATAGAGCTTGTCGGACGTGTCAAAGTCGGTGGACACGGTCTCGGGGTTGCAGTTGACCATGATCGATTCATAGCCTTCGTCTCTCAGGGCAAACGCGGCATGAACGCAGCAGTAGTCAAACTCGATCCCCTGCCCGATGCGGTTCGGGCCGCCTCCGAGGACCATGATCTTCTTGCGCTCACTTCTCTTCACCTCGTCGGGTGCATTGTAGGTGGAGTAATAGTAGGCGGCATTTTCCACGCCGCTCACCGGAACAGTTGCCCAGCTTTGTACCATGCCCAGCGCCGTCCTCCGCTGCCGCACGCCCTTTTCGGGGATACCGAGAAGTGTTGAGAGGTAGCGGTCGGAAAAACCGTCCTGCTTGGCTTGAACGAAAAGAGGGTCGGGAAGGTCTCTTCCTTTGAAAGCGAGGATCTTTTCCTCGAGGTCCACCAGCTCTTTCATCTGCTCGATGAACCAGGGTTTGATGTGTGTTTTCTTGTAGAGATCCCCGACGGCGGCTCCCTTTCGAAGGGCTTCATACATGATAAACTGCCGCTCGCTCGTGGGCTCTGCGAGGAGATCCATCAACGCCTCCGGATTTTTCTTGTGGAACTTTTTGGCAAAGCCCAGCCCATAGCGCCCCACCTCCAGGGAGCGGATGGCTTTGTGCAACGCTTCCTTGTAAGTCTTGCCGATGCTCATCACTTCGCCGACCGCTTTCATCTGGGTTCCCAGCCTGTCCACAGAACCCGGGAATTTCTCGAAAGCCCAGCGCGCGAACTTGACCACCACGTACTCTCCCCAGGGCGTGTACTTGTCCAGGGTTCCCTCCCTCCAGTAGGGAATCTCATCCAGCGTCAAGCCGCCTGCCAGCATGGCGGAGATGAGGGCGATCGGAAATCCTGTTGCTTTTGATGCGAGGGCCGAAGAACGGGACGTCCTCGGGTTGATTTCGATGACAACCACCCTGCCCGTCCTCGGATCGTGGGCGAACTGGATGTTGGTCCCTCCGATGACCTGGATCGCCTCCACAATGTCATAAGAGTATTTCTGGAGCCGCTGCTGGAGTTCCTGATCAATCGTGAGCATCGGGGCTACACAAAATGAATCCCCCGTGTGGACCCCCATGGCATCGACGTTTTCGATGAAACAAACCGTGATCATCCGGTTCTTGGCATCCCTCACCACCTCGAGTTCCAGCTCCTCCCAGCCCAGGACCGATTCCTCGACCAGGATCTGGCCGACCATGCTCGCTGCCAGGCCTCTGGCCGCCACCACGCGCAGTTCCTCCACGTTGTAGACATGGCCTCCTCCTGTCCCGCCCAGGGTGTAAGCCGGGCGGATGACCACCGGATAACCGAGCTCGGCCGCCACCTTTTCCGCCTCTTCCACGCTGAAGGCCGGCCGGCTTCTCGGCATGTCGATATGGAGCCGATCCATGGTTTCCTTGAAGGCAATCCGGTCTTCGCCCCTTTGGATGGCGTCTACCTCTACGCCGATGACCTTGACGCCATACTTGTTCAAGACTCCGCTCCGGGCCAGTCCTGAGGAGAGATTGAGCCCGGATTGCCCGCCCAGGTTGGGAAGAATGGCGTCGGGTCTTTCCTTTTCAATGATTTCCTCAACCGTTTTCTCGTTGAGCGGTTCGATATAGGTCGCCTCCGCCATACCGGGATCCGTCATGATCGTAGCCGGATTGGAATTCACCAAAACAATGTCGTATCCAAGCTTTCGAAGGGCTTTGCACGCCTGGGTTCCGGAGTAGTCGAACTCGCAAGCCTGCCCGATCACGATGGGCCCCGAACCGATGATCATCACTTTTTTGAGATCGCTCCGCCTGGGCATGAGAACTCCTTTCTCTGGATGAAATCTGACAGGTCAGATTTCATAAAACGCCCCTTCGGGGCTCAAATGCAACGCGCCTCGACTTTGTGAGGATGTGCAAACCGTTGATCGCCCACGCATACATGCGCGGACCGGGAGCTGTCAAGCGCTCATTTCCCATCTTCTCGGCCTTTCACGAAAGCACCTCGTGCCCGGCCCGGCTCAGAGCCGCGACAGCGGAAACGAGATCCTTCGTTTTCAGGAGAATATAGTCGGTAAGGTAGGTCGATACGACGAAGATGCTGACGTGGGCGTCCCGGAGGGGGCTCGCTAGGGACGCAAGGACCCCGACTTGACCGAGACCCAGCGGCCCTTCGATTTTCAAGCAACACCAAGCCTTTTCCCCATTCATCCCCTCAGGGAGATTTTCCTCGGAGCAGACCAGGGAAAGCTCCTCGCCGGTGGCTGTCACCGACCAGAACCCACCTTCCATCGCCCACCCCGGTATTTTCTCCAGAGGATCGAGACGGCAAATCGCAAAGCGACCCGGAAGAAGCGTTAAGGCGGGCATCTAAATGCGCCCTTCCTGCGTGAGCCTGTCTGAGTCTTCTTCATCCGGCACCGTCGTCTCTTCGATGACCTCCGACAGATAGAGAACGGATTGTTGGACTTCCCTGATGGACAGGTTCAACTTCTCAATCGCGGTGGTCTGCCTTGTTGAAGCCTTGTAGATTTTCATGGCGATCCCGATATTCACCACGGTCGCTCCGAAAAGAAAGGCGCTGAGCACCACCAGGAGCCAGAGGGCATGGACGAATCCCCCCTGTTCATCCCTCTCGCGCCGCACTCCGCTCGGGCCTCCGCAGCCCCCATCGTTTCTGCTCTCCCCAAATGTCTCGGTCATCCCTATCCCATCCATCCTTTCCATGCCTTTTCTCATGGCCCCGGCAGGTTTCACAAAAGATACTCGACCTTCACGTTCTGCAGGGCGTGAAAAATGTTCCCCTTGATCTTTCTGTTGTTCCGGTAGAAATGCTGTAACATGAGTTTTATGTCTTCCCGCTTGGATGAGCCTGCCGTGGGGCACCCAAGCTCGATATCCGGCCACTCCATCAGCCGCGCATACCGCCTGATGAGATCGACGTCGATCATAAAAAGAGGCCTGATGACCCAAAGATTTCCTGAAAAGAACTCCTGAACGGGCTTCATCGTACTGATTGAAGCCCCGTAGAAGATGTTCAAGAAAAAAGTCTCGATGATATCATCCTTGTGATGTCCGAAAGCGATCTTGTTGCACCCCACCTCCGCCGCCAGGCTGAAGAGCGCCTTGCGCCGCAGGCGGGAACAGAGAAAACACGGGTTTTCCCGGTTTTCAGCGCTGTGGGCAAGAGGCCCGAAATCGCTTCTGATCACACGGTATTCGAACCCGTGGGCTGAAAAAAAAGCTTCCATCCGACCCGCAGAGTCGGCCCCGAAGCCGGGGTCCACATGGACGGCGGTGAGCCTGTAGGAGATGGGGACCCTTTTGATTCGCTCCTTCAGGAGCCACAACAGCGACAGGCTGTCTTTGCCGCCGGAGACCGCCACCATGATATGATCTCCATCCCTGATCATATCCCGGCTGTGGATTGCCTTTCCCACGAGGCGCTTCATTTCTTTGGCCACATGACTCATTTTAAGGTCTGTTGTCCCCTGTGGGTTGCGAGTGGAAGGACGTGGTATTTGATTCGCAGGGTGTTTATTGCTCGATGCATGCAGCACGCTGCAAGTTGCTTGTCGTCCCTTGTCCCTGAGACCTACGAATAATGAAGCATGGGAGTAATGGAGTGCCGGTTTAAAACCAAGACTCCATCACTCCGTTCCTCCAACACTCCATTCTCTTGATGATGCTGTCTCCTTGTATTCTGTCTTATTCTTTTGTTGACTTTAGGCACTTCTTTCACCGAACAACTTTGTGCCGATGCGAACGATATTGGCTCCTTCCTCCAGGGCTACCCTGTAGGAATTGGACATCCCCATGGAAAGATAGGTCATCTCCACGCCGGGAAGATTCATTTCTTTGACGTCTTCAAAAATTGTCCTGGTCTTTCGGAAGTACGGTCTTGACTCCTCAGGATCCCCTGCAAACGGCCCCATGGTCATCAGACCCATGACCTTGACATGTCTCAGAGGACTTATTGCTTTGATAAGAGCCGCAGCGTCACCCGGCATCACGCCTGATTTCTGATCCTCCTCGCCGCTGTTGATCTCGATCAAAATCGGCATGATCGTGGATATTTTCTCACAAGCTTTGTCGAGTTCCAGAGCGAGCTTCGAGGAACTCACCGTCTCGATCATGTCAAAAACATTGACTGCTTTCTTTGCCTTGTTCGACTGAAGATGACCGATCATGTGCCACTTGGCCCGGCGTCCGATGACCTGGAATGCTCTTTCCGCCTCCTGGACATAGTTCTCCCCCACGATCTCAAGGCCTGCCTCTACAGCCTCAAGGACCTCATCCGAAGTGCGTGTTTTCGCTGCTCCCACAAGCCGGACGCCCGGCGGCAACTCGGCCAGGAGCGCCTTGACCCGCTCTTTGATCATGGCTCTTTCTCTCGAGAATGCCTTACTCCAAAAAGCGGGACCTGTAAAGGGGCAAAGCGAGAAAGCAAGAGTGAGGAAGTGGTGGAGTGATGGAGCATTGAAAGGTGAGAATTAAAGCGGAAAGGGTTCACCATCCCATCCTGAACATTGAACCCCTGAACACCGAACCCCTCAAAAAATTAAGACCGCAGCCCTCGTTCCGTTCAAATGGGCTGCGGTCCATTCTTTTTAGCAGTGAGAACAACTACCGCACGTTCCGCCTTTTGCAAGGTTTGAAGAAATCGAAAAACCCGAGCCGTACGTAGATTCCACAAAATCTACCACCACGGGCTTCACCTGATCAAGAAGATCCTTGTTCATGAGATAGGTGATCCCGTTATTGTTCATGACCTCATCATCATCCTTAGGCTCGTCCAGAGCCATGCCCAAAGAGGGCCCGGATCAGCCACCTTGGGATAGGAAAATTCTGATAATCTTTTTGTCGTCTTTGTCTTTGAAGAATTCCTGAATCATCTCATCGGCTTTTGTTGTGACCTCTAGCATCTGCGCCTCCTTCTTGGGTTGTTTTACCCGGTCAAATTATAGTGCAAAAGTATGCATTTATGGGGAAGTGTCAACTCCAAATTTCAAAAAGGCTCCTCATTGAGCCTTTGTCTCAGCCATATCAAGACCTTATCAAATTCCTTCCGGAGTTCAGCCATCGCTCTGCCCCGGTGGCTCACCTGGTTTTTCTCCTCTATCGACATCTGGGCAAACGTCTTTTTCAGAGGAGGGTAATAGAAGAGGGGATCATAACCAAACCCCTGATTCCCCTCCATTTTCTGGCTTATTTCCCCTTCACACTTCCCTTCGTAGATCAGGGCCGGACCTCTCGGCACAGCGATAGCGATAACGCATTGAAATAGCGCCAATCGGTTCACCATCCCTTGCATGGCCTTGAGCAGCTTCAGGTTGTTTTGAAAATCATTCGCGTCGTCGCCTCCATACCTTGCAGAACGAACGCCGGGCTCTCCTCCCAGCGCCGGAACCACCAGGCCGGAGTCATCGGCAAGAGCCGGAAAGCCGAGCACCTTTGCCGTGAAATGAGCCTTCTTGTACGCGTTCTCTTCGAAGGTGTCGCCGTCCTCCTCGACCGTTGGAATGGGCCCGAAATCATTAAGGCTCCTGATATCCACATCAAAGCCCGAAAGGAGCTCTCTGAACTCCGAAATTTTACCCTGGTTCCGCGTGGCCAGAACAAGGGGCCGGTTAAGGCCTTGTTTCCTGTCTTCCAAGTGATCCCCCGCCCTCTCCTTTTCTTCACATGCTGTTGCCGTCCAAGCAAGGGTTAACCCCTTGACATTTCCCCGGCCACCCTGTCCATGAAAAGCTTCCGGATCTCCTGAAGCCGCTTCTCATCGAGCGCCTCAAATCGGAGCACGAGCACTGGCTGGGTGTTGGATGCTCTCACCAGGCCCCATCCCCCCTGGAACAAGACCCTGGCGCCGTCCACATCGATGACGTCGTAGTCCTTCTTGAAAGATTCCGCGAGACGGGCCACCACCTCAAACTTATTTTCGTCCGCACAATCCATGCGGATTTCCGGTGTGCTGACCAGCACGGGCACGTCAGCCAGATGATCCCGGAGGGTCTTTTCATCCCGGGTGAGGATTTCCAGCAAACGGGCGCCCGCATAAATGGCGTCATCGAAGCCGTAATAGCGGTCCGCGAAAAAGAGGTGTCCGCTCATCTCACCGGCCAGCAACGCTCCTTCAGCCTTCATTTTACCTTTGATGAGCGAGTGCCCCGCTTTCCACATGATGGGAATACCGCCATGCCTTTTGACGTCGTCATAAAGGATCTGAGAGCATTTGACTTCGCCGATGATCTTGGCGCCCGGATGTTGTTTCAGGATGTCCCGGGAAAAAAGGATCATCAACTGATCCCCCCAGATAATTCGTCCATCCCTCTCGACCACGCCTATTCTGTCGGCATCCCCGTCAAAGGCAATGCCCAGATCCGCCCCGTCTCCCCTCACTTTTCCGATAAGCGGGTCCAGGTTTTCGGGTATGGTCGGGTCAGGATGGTGATTGGGAAACCGGCCGTCGGGCTCGCAAAAGAGCCTCTCCACCCCGATACCCATTCTCTCGTAGATCTGCGGAGCAACGAGGCCGCCCACCCCGTTTCCCGCGTCCACCACCACTTTTCTCGCCACAGGGCCTGCCTTGATGCCCTTCAGCACGTCATCCAGGTAGGGAGCAATGATTTCCGCCGTCTGTGTCTCCCCTTTCCCCTCGGCGAAAACCCCCGATTCCCCGATCTTGCGGATCTTCTGAATCTCTTCCCCGTAAATCGTGCTTTTGCCCAGGCAGACTTTGAATCCATTGTACTCCGGCGGATTGTGACTCCCCGTGATCTGGACTCCTCCGTCCACCTTCAGGCGATAGAGGGAAAAGTAAAGGAGCGGGGTCGGCACCGTGCCCACATCCACCACGCTCATCCCTGTGTTGATGAGTCCCTTCTTGAGGGTTTCCGCCAGCTCGGGGGAACTGAGGCGGCAGTCCCTGCCCAGGGAAATTGCATTGGCCCCTCGTTCCTGAAAATAGGTCCCCAAAGATCGGCCCAGAAGATAAACCGGCTCATGCCCCAGTTCATCAGGCACCTTGCCCCGGATGTCGTATTCTCTGAAAATGTGTGCTTTCAAAGCAGATCGTTCCTTCTCTTCCGCTTCAACTGTTGCGTGATCCTTCGAACGTCTTGGGATTTGTTCATGTCGGCGACGAGAAGCGCATCCGGAGTGTCCACCACGAGGCAGTCCCTGATGCCCAGGCATGTGACCATTCTTCCGCTCTTGCTCGAGACAAAGCTCTTCTCGCAGTCAATGAGCACGCTCTCTCCCTCGGAAAGGTTTCCGTCCTTGTCCAGCTCATCCTCTCGAAGCTCGTACACGGATTCCCATGACCCTACGTCACTCCATCCGCAATCGCACGGCACGACAAAGACCGGATCTTCGATCTTTTCCATGATGCCGTAGTCAAAGGAAATGGATTCCAACTTCTCGTAGACTGCTTCCAGTTGATTCTCGAACCCCTCGGTGCCCAGGGCCGGGATCAATCGCTCCATGCCCCGGTGGAGACGGGGAAGATATTTTTCCATGGCCTTCATGATCGTCTCCGGGGTAGCAACAAAAATCCCTGCATTCCAAAGGTAATCCCCGCGCAGCATGTATTGTTTGGCCTTTTCAGCCGTCGGCTTTTCCACGAACGCTGCAACCCGGTACGCTGATTGTTTCCAGAAGTCAGGCCGGCCTTGTTCCCACTGAATGTATCCGTAACCGGTCTCGGGCTTTGTGGGCACGATGCCCAGAGTGACGATTGCTCCGGCGGAGGCAATCTCTGCGGCCCGGCGCAGGCTTTCAACAAACTCAGGCGGTTTCGCGATGAAATGGTCGGCCGGCATGAACGCGACAGGCCCTTGACATCCGAGGTAGGATGCACAAACAGCGCCCAGGCCGATGCAGGGAGCCGTGCTTCTTCCCACGGGCTCGGCCAGGATGTGAACGTCCCGGCCTCTGAAAAGGGCGTTGGCCTCGTCAAGATGCTCGTACCCGACGACCAGGATGATCTCTTTGTCATCGGCCAGAGGGGCCAGCCTGTTGCAGGTCTCCACCACCATGGGACCCTTTCCGGTGACATTCAGAAACTGCTTGGGCTTGGCCCTTCTGCTTACGGGCCAGAAACGGGTTCCGGACCCTCCCGCCATGATCACCGCGTACATAGTCTAAGCCTCCTGTCAAGTCCGGTAGTTCGCATTGATGCTCACATAGTCGTGCGTGAGGTCGCATGTCACGATGCGATCCTCATAGTCGCCCCGGCGAAGATCAATGGTGACCTTGAATTCCGGGTTTTTCATTCTCTCCGCGGCCTCCCTTTCACGATCCACGCCCGCACCGACCCCTCGATACACGATAATCACATGGTCCACCCAAATGCTCGTTTCCTCCTCCTTCATATCGACGCCGGATCGGCCGAGGGCCGCCATGATCCTTCCCCAGTTGGCGTCCTGACCATAAAAAGCCGTTTTGACGAGCGTTGAGTTTGCCACGGTCCTGGCTGCTCTGTCCGCGTCACGGGCCGATGCCGCTCCCTTGATCTCGATGTGGATGACTTTCGTGGCCCCTTCCCCGTCCTTGACCACCATGGTGGAAAGCTGCCCCAGGACCTGGGCCAGGCCTTTTTCGAACCTTTCGAAATCCCCGGTATCCATGGGCCTGTTCCCTGCCAGACCGTTGGCCAGGATCAGCACGGTGTCATTGGTGCTCGTGTCTCCGTCCACGGTGATCCGGTTGAAGGTTCGATCCACCGCGGACACCAGGGCCTTTCTGAGCAGGGCGGCCTCTATCGACACGTCCGTGAGCACGAAACAGAGCATGGTCGCCATGTCAGGCATGATCATTCCCGCACCCTTGGCGATGCCCGCAATCTTAAAGGGCTTGCCGCCGGCTTCCCCTTCGAATCGGGCCATCTTGGCAAAGGAGTCGGTCGTCATGATGGCCTGAACGGCTGCGGGAATCCCATCCGCGGCGAGGTTTTTGACAAGGCCTGGCATGGCCCTCGAAATGAGGTCCACGTTCAGAAGCGCTCCGATGACACCGGTCGAGGCCACGAGGACATCCTCGGGATCGACCTTGAGTTCGCGGGCCGTGATCTCCGCCGTCTCTTTGGCAACGAGGAATCCCCCCTGCCCTGTGCACGCATTCGCGTTTCCGGCATTGGCAATGATCGCTCTTGCCTTCCCCCTTCTCACCTGTTCCTGGCTCAGGATCACAGGGGCCGCCTTGACCTTGTTGGTGGTGAAAACCCCGGCCGCCGTCGCTTCCCTTTCCGAAAAGATGAGGGCCAGATCGAGCCCTCCCTGCTTCTTAATGCCCGCCGCCACCGCAGCCGCCTTGAAGCCCTTCACGATGTAACTTTCGTCGCTCATCCCAGCTCCTTCCGCCCTCGACCGTCGCTTTGCTTCTTCCGGGTGTCGCCGCCTCGAAGCCCCATCGACCCGTGGGTCGCCGCCTTTAATCCTCTTCGACCCATGGGGAGGTCTTTGAGGAGTTGCAACCGGCAATGAACCGCGGCCTGTCCACGCCCCGTCCTATCAAATCCACCGCGTCGCAGGCGCATCGTTCCACCCCAAGCGGAGCAGCGAGCCTTTGAATCAAGCTCGGCGCCCTGTGACTTTTCGGCGCCGGTTCCAGCCCCTGCAAACATGGTTGCGGCTTCGAAAAGATCTCCCCGTGGGTCGCCGCCTTTAACCCTCTTCGACCCATGGCACGCCCTGAAGACCCCGAATCACACGTTTTTCCCGCAGCACTTCTTGTACTTCTTCCCGCTCCCGCACGGGCAGGGGTCGTTCCTTCCGATCTTCTTCCCTTCCCTCCTGACGGTTTCCGGTCTCTCCGCCGAATCCCCGTGACTGAACTGCATGGGCCGCCTCTTCTTGGGCAGGTCCTGGTCGGAGGGCCGCTCTTTCAGAATGCGGATCCGGGAAAGGGTCATGAGGCTTTCCTCCCGAATGCGGTCCATGAGCCCTTCGAAAAGCGCAAAACCCTCCTTCTTGTATTCCCGCAGGGGATCCATCTGGCCGTAGCCCCTGAGACCGATCCCTTCCTTCATGCTCTCCATATCCTGGAGATGGGCCACCCACTGGTCGTCGATGATCCTGAGGAGAATGTATTTTTCCAGTGACTTGAGATCCTCGCTCCCGACCTCTTTTTGTCTTTTCTCGTGCACATTCCACACCTCCTCCTTGACCCTCTCCTTGAGATCTTCAGGCTTCAGGGCATGGAATATGTCTTCTCCCAAATCTTCCGGCCCCACTTTCGGGCGGAATCCGAAGAGCCTGGTGAGACTCTCTCTCAGGCCATGGATATCCCAGTCCTCCGGAGGCTCTTTCGCATCCGTGAAGGTATCCACCTGAACATCCACCTTGTCCTCCATCATCTCACGAATGATTTCATCCAGGGCTTCACCTCCCAGGATCTCTTTTCTCAGGGAGTAGACAATCTCCCTTTGGGTGTTCATGACGTCATCGTATTCGAGAAGATGCTTTCTGATGTCGAAGTTGTGGGCCTCCACTTTTTTCTGGGCGTTCTCGATGGCCCTGCTGATGAGATTGTGCTCAATGGGCTGACCTTCTTCCATTCCCAGCCGGCCCATAACCGACGCGATCCGATCCGAGCCGAAGATTCTGAGGAGGTCATCCTCCAGAGACAGGTAAAACCTCGAACTGCCCGGGTCCCCCTGCCTTCCGGATCGGCCTCTGAGCTGATTGTCGATACGCCGGCTTTCGTGTCTTTCCGTGCCGAGGATGTGGAGCCCTCCAAGTCCCACCACGCCTTCCCCCAGGACGATGTCCGTACCTCGACCCGCCATGTTGGTGGAGATGGTGACCGTTTTCGGTTGTCCGGCACGGGCGACGATCTCCGCCTCCTTCTCGTGATGCTTGGCATTGAGAACGGAATGGGGGATCCCCCCGCGGGTGAGCATCTTGCTCAGCATTTCCGATTTTTCAATCGTGATGGTGCCCACGAGAACAGGCTGGCCTCGGTCATAGAGTTCCCTGATTTCCTCGGCCGCGGCCTTGAATTTTTCTCTCTCCGTCTTGTAAATCGCGTCGGGATAGTCGGAGCGGATCATCTGCTTGTTGGTAGGGATCACCATCACCTCCAGCTTGTAGGTGCTGTTGAACTCCGCCGCTTCCGTGTCCGCGGTTCCCGTCATTCCGGCCAGCTTCTCGTACATGCGAAAGAAATTCTGAAACGTGATCGTCGCCAGGGTCTGGTTTTCTTCCGCGACCCTCACCCCTTCCTTGGCCTCCACAGCCTGGTGCAGGCCGTCACTCCACCGCCGGCCAGGCATCATCCTTCCCGTGAACTCGTCGACAATCATCACCTGATCGTCCTTGATCACGTAGTGAACATCCTTTTCGAAGAGCCAGTAGGCCTTGACGAGCTGGTGAGTCGCGTGGAGGAGTTCCGACGCATGCACGTACTTTGCTTCCAGGGCACGGATTTTTTCCTCCTTTTCCTCCGGGCTCAGGCTTTCGTCCTCCCTGACCGCGTGGCTTTCTTCATCCACGTCAGGGAGGGCAAAGTCGCCCATGCCGGCGGTAGAGAGGAGTTTGATTCCTTTGTCCGTGAGCTCCACCGCATTGCTGCGCTCGTCAACGACGCAGTAGAGATCCTGATCGATCTCGGGCAGGAGCTTCTGAGCGCTGAGCGTCGCCTCCAGGTTGTCAATCGCCTTTTTCAGCGCTTGGTTCTGAGCCACAATGTCCAAAAAACCGGGGTTCTTCGGATCTCCCCGCTTGACCTTCAGAAGGAGCTCAATGCTTCGGTCCCCGTTATCGGTGCTTTCAAGAAGGCTGCGGGCTTCCTGGAGAATGGATCGGATGACTCCGCTCTGCTTCCTGCGGAGGCTGATCACCAGGGGTTGGACCTCGACATAAATCTTGTTCTGGCTCCGCTCCACGGGCCCGCTGATGATCAAGGGAGTTCTGGCTTCATCAATGAGGATGCTGTCCACCTCGTCCACGATGGCGTAATGGAACCCCCTCTGCACAAAGTCTCTGAGATCGAACTTCATGTTATCGCGAAGATAGTCGAATCCGAATTCATTGTTCGTCCCATAGGTGATGTCACAGGCATAGGCTTCCCGCCGGGCCTGGTCATCCATTCCATGGACGATCACGCCTACGGACATACCCAGAAACTTGTAAATGCCTCCCATCCATTCCGCGTCCCTCCTGGCCAGGTAGTCGTTCACGGTCACGAGGTGCCCCCCCCTCCCGGTGAGCCCGTTGAGATAAAGGGGCAGGGTTGCGGCAAGCGTCTTCCCTTCTCCGGTCTTCATCTCCGCGATCTTGCCTTCGTGGAGAACGATGCCGCCCACAAGCTGCACGTCGAAATGGCGCATCCCCAGGACTCTCGTGGAGGTCTCCCTCACCGCTGCGAAAGCTTCGGGCAGAAGGTCGTCGAGGGGCTCTCCCTTGGAAAGTCTCTCCTTGAACTCGGCGGTTTTTGCTCTGAGTTCGTCGTCCGATAGGGCCTGGAATTGCGGCTCGAGGGTATTGATCCTCTCCACGACAGGGGCCATCCGCTTCAGCTCCCTCTCGTTCTTGCTGCCGAAAATTCCTTTGATCAGGTTTCCAAGCATGTTTTTCACTCAAATAGAAAGATCTATAAATCCCGGTTCCGACCTGAACGCTGGACCGTTTGTCGCACCAAAAATGCTAATTATATACAAATGCGGTTGGAATTGGAATCGGAAACCTTTCCACCCCACCGGGGGCTGCGTCACAAGTCGTCATCCCGGCCAAGCCCCGTGTAACGGGGCGCGAGCCGGGATCCAGGATTTTTTGAAATGATTCGGCTTTTCCGGATTCCGGATCTCGCGTTGCACAGCATCGCTCCTCCGGAACGCCGTTTTATTTGTATTGCGGCAGCGTTTGTGGAGGGAGCGGAACGCAGTTGATGGGCTTTTTTCAGCGGCCTGCTAATTGAGGATGTAACGAAGGGGATTAACCGGGACCCCGTTGAGATGGACTTCATAGTGAAGGTGAGGGCCCGTAGTCCGACCGGTGTTTCCGACGCTGGCAATCTCTTGCCCTCGCTTGATAGCCTGACCTCTCTTGACGCTCACTTTGTCCAGGTGGGCGTACTTCGTTACGACGCCGTAACCGTGGTTGAGGGTGAGGAGACGGCCGTAGCCCGGATCGTTTTCCACGGAACTCACGACCCCGTCGGCCGGGGATACGATGGCGGCTCCCCTCCTGTTGCAAATGTCCAGGCCCTTGTGGAACTCCTTCTCATTGGTGAAGGGAGAAAGCCGGTACCCGAATTCGGAGCTGATCCATCCCCTGGTAGGCCAGACGGATGGCGTAGAGGCGAGCAGGGATTTCTGCTTGTTCAGGTAGGACAAAAGCTCTGTCCTCTCCCGGACCTGCACGGAAATTTCGTTTTCTATCTCGTCAAGAGAACGGTGCATGTTCCGCACAAGCTTCCTGTTGAGCTTTTCTGCGGCGGCACGAGAGCTGGACGTCGCGGGATCGGACCCTCCCATTCCCACAAAGTGAGGGGATTCTCTCGTCGGTTCAAGATTCACCATGGTCCTGAGTTTCTTGTCGAACTCGTTGAGGTCCATCAACTTCTTTTGAATGACATGAATCTTCTCGGTCAGGGAAGAGATTTGATCCCGCTGTTGCGAATTTTCCTTCTGGAGATAAGCGAGGCGAGGAATATCGGTTTTTACGGACTGGTAGTCTCTGACGATCCACGCGAGCGCAAGCCCTACGCCGATCAAAAGAGGAAATATGGGCAAAAACAGGATCTTGGGAACCTTGAGCTGTCTGACCCGCCTGGCCCCCTCTGGCATGATGACGATATTGATCTTCTTAAAACCCACAAGCCACTCTCAGCTTTGGAATCTGCAACAAAAATTGAGGTACGGCTGTCGCGAGCCCCCGGCTTGCCTTGCGGCGGCTCTTTTTCCAGATCAAGGGTCGGTTGAAAGATAACAGGACGCCTATAGATTACCACACCCCGCTTTTTCATGTCAACCCGGAATGTTTCGAAAAAAACCGATAAATGTTCTCGGCCATAAAACCACTGATTCCAGATACTTGGGAGAGTTCCCCGACTTCTGCCGCGGCGATAGCCTCCAGGCTTCCGAAATGTTTAAGCAAGAGTTTTTTTCTCCTGGGGCCCACACCGGCTATCTGGTCCAGATCCGACAGCCTCAGCCCCTTGGCCCTGAGCTTTCGATGGTATCCGAGGGCCCGGCGATGGGCCTCGTCCCGGATCCTCATGAGAAGCAGCAATACCGGGTGCCCCTCTCTCAGAGCCAGAGGATTTTTCCGGTTGGGTATGAAGACTTTGTCTGTCCCTCCCGTCTCGTCTCCCTTTGCGATTGCGACAAGGCCCGGCCCATTCTCAGGGCAGAGCTGGTCTGCCACCCTTTTCACAGCCCTGAGATGCCCTTTTCCCCCGTCGACAACAAACAGATCAGGAGGAGGGTCGCCGGCCAATCGCCGTCTCACCAGCTCCGCCATCATGGCATAGTCGTCGATCCCCTCCACGTCTTTGATTTTGTAGTTCCGATAGCCTGCCTTGTGGGGCAGACCGTCTACGAAAGAGACCACGGCACCGACCGCCATCTCACCTGAAATATTGGAAATATCAAGACCTTCCATCACTCTTGGCAATGTGTTCATCATGAGCACCGACTGGGCTGATCGGACCAGGTCTTCCCCGGCGAGCTCCGAGCGGGTCTTGAGCAGGTTTTCCGCATTGGCGACCGCCATTTTCACAAGGCGAAACTTTTCTCCTCTGACGGGCCTCTCGATGTACACTCTCTTGTCTGCCATGTCTGAGAGCCAGCCAGCGATGGCCTCCAGATCTTCCACGGGCTCGGAAACGAGAATGCGCTTGGGGATAAAGGGCTCTGCCGGGTAGTGCTGCTTCAGAAAAGCTTCCAGGACCTCCTGGCTGGAACCGCCCTCGGTCTTGAGCGGAAACTCCCTGCTGCCGGAGAGCAAGCCACCCCTGACCATCAGCAAAGCCACCAGGAAAACGCCGTGATGCTGCGCCAGCCCGAGCACATCCAGGTCTCCCATCCTGGTTGAGACCACATGTTGCTTTTCAATCGTCCTTTCCACGGCCTTGATCTGGTCCCTGATCTTCGCCGCCCTCTCGAAATCCAGGTTATCTGAAGCAGCCTCCATGTTTCTTTTCAGGAAGTTCACCAGTTCGAGACTCCGGCCCTCGAGAAAGAGCCTGACCTGCGCCACCACCTCCTTGTACCTGGATGGAGGGATGTTCTGCGTACAAGGGCCCAGACACCGTTCCAGTTGAAAATTGAGACAGGGTCGCGAGCGCCTCGGCAGGTCGCGGCTCCGGCACTTCCTGAGCTGGAAGATGCGATCAATGAGTTTTACCGTGCTTCGCACCGACAGGGCCGACGAAAAAGGTCCGAAGTAATAGGCGCCGTCCTTTCGCGGCCTGCGTACGATCGTCAGATTCGGATAGTCCTCTTCGGCGGCAAGACGAACCCAGGGATACTGTTTGTCGTCTCGCAAGATGATGTTGTAGCGGGGAAGATGCTTCTTGATGAGGTTGCTCTCGAGGATGAACGCTTCTTTTTCATTGGACGTGAGAATGTACTCCAGCGAGCCTGCACGGTGCATCATCACCGTGGTCTTTCGGCCCAGGTCGCCCGGCTGCCTGAAGTAAGAAAGAACCCTTTTTTTCAGGTTCTTCGCCTTGCCCACGTAGATCACCGCGGCGGAGGAATCTTTGAAGAGATACACGCCGGGGCCTTCCGGCAACTTGGAACGAAGGGACTCGGGGTCCAGTTCATGCTGGGTCGCTAGGTGTTCGATCATGATCTTCCGCTCGAATCCATGAAATCCGCGGGCGCGGAATTCATGCAAGCACAATGGGCTTGCGTAAGACTAGGGTATTTGATAGGAATTGTCACCGTCAAGCGATTTGTCCCTTCTCCCTCAGCGGAGCTCGACAGGGGCAACAGCCGGGGAGCGATGCGTTGGTTGAGCGAATCATACTTTCGTGCCTTATGGTTTTCCTTCTAGCAGGATGCGCCGGGATGAAGAGGATGCCGGAACCTGTCGTAGCCAGAATCATGGATGTTACAGAAGCCTTTCACAGGCACCAGATCATTGATTTGTCATCAGGCGAAGTCGTATCCTTTGACCGTTTGATCGATCAGGCCTCCACAAGGAACGTCATCTTTGTGGGAGAAAATCACGGTGATCCGGCCCACCACCTGATCGAGATCCAGATCCTGCAGGGCTTGTTGGCCCGGGACCCCTCTCTGACCATCGCCATGGAGTTCTTCCAGCAGGACCAGCAGGGTATCCTGGACAGGTACACCCTGGGAAACATGAGCGAGGAGGCGTTTCTTGATGCAATCGACTGGAAAAAAACCTGGGGATACCCTTATCACCTCTACCGCCCTCTCATGCTGGCAGCCAAGCAGCATGGCATTCGGATTCTCGCCCTCAATGCGCCGCGGGAGATCGTCAGGAAGGTGGCCAGAGAGGGGTTGAACGCTTTGAATGAAGAGGAACGGGCCCAGATTCCCCGGGATATGGATCTCGGCAATGAATCGCACAGGGCCTACGTACGGGAAGCCTACGAGAATCACGACCAGACCGATCTGAAGGATTTCGAGCATTTTTACCAGGCCCAGATCGTCTGGGAAGAAACGATGGCCGGGAACATCGCAGCGTTCCTGAAGGCGCAGGATCAGAGAGCGGTCGTCTTTTCAGGGAACGGCCATATCGTACGAAAATTCGGCATCCCGGATCGGGTGCAAAGGCGCCTGTCCGTTTCATCGGCGACCATCATGCCTTTTTCTCTTCGCAAAACGGTCACCCTCGAAAAAGACCTGGCCGACTTTGTATGGTTGACCGGACCATGAAGCTCCCCGCAGCTTGCTGTGGGGTATGTTGAGCGGAATTGGCCGAAGCTCGCCTCGCCACGTTATCGGGCCGAAGCTTTTGGCGAAGGCCGATCCTCTTTGCAGCAAGCTTCAGAGTATCCTGGCGAAGGCCAATGAACCTGCAATTTTGAATAGGGTCTGACGGTAATGTACGAAGATGTGGAATTTCAATTCTGCCCTGTGTGCGGAGGAAGCCTTATTCAGCAAATTCTCAAGGCGCAGGAACCGCCGCGCCTCGTCTGTTCACAGTGTGATTTCGTCTTTTACCTCGATCCCAAGGTCGTGGCGTGTTCCATTGTTGAGATAGACGACCGGATCGTGCTTCTCAAAAGGGCCATTGATCCTCAGAAAGGGAAATGGGTTCTCCCCGGAGGATACGTGGACCGGGGAGAAGAGGTGACCGCCGCGGCGATCAGAGAAACCCATGAAGAATGCGGCCTCAGAACGCGCATCGCCCGGCTTCTCGGTGTTTACTCCTATCCCGGAAGGCCGGCGGTCGTCGTGGTTTATGTGGCCGAGTATGAGTCCGGCCAACTCACAGCGGGCGATGAGACCGATGAATTCGGGCTTTACGGCAAGGACAAGATCCCCTGGCCTCAACTCGCGTTTCAGAGCACCGTCGACGCCTTGAGAGACTATGAAAAGCAGGGAAGGTAAGACATGCTCATACAACCCAGAAGACTGGATGATTTAAGCCCCCGAGAGCTTCAGTCCATGATGGAAAGATCCTCCCTGGACATCGCCTCGGTCTACGAGCACGTTCGAAGGATTGTCGAAGACGTCAAACAAAGGGGTGACGATTCCCTCCTTGAGGCGAACAGGGAGTTCAAGGAGGGCGTAAACAGGGCGGATCTCAAGGTGACCTCCGAAGAGATTGACCGCGCCTATGGGCAGGTCGACCGCGCGGTGGTCGAAAGCCTCAGAGTCGCGGCAAGAAACATCACCCGTTTTCACCAGGCTCAGGTGGAGCGGGAGATGTGGTCGGTCGAGGTGACCGAGGGCATCCTCGCGGGCAGAATGATCAGGCCCATGGACAGGGTGGGATGCTACATTCCGGGAGGACGGGCCGCTTACCCGAGCACTGTTCTCATGACCACGATCCCCGCCAAGGTCGCAGGGGTGAGGGAAGTGGTTCTCACCACTCCCCCGGGAAAGGATATGGTCGCCCATCCGGCAACGCTGGTGGCTGCCGATGTGGCCGGTTGCAGGCAAATTTACAAGGCAGGGGGTCCCTGGGGTATCGCGGCCCTGGCCTACGGGACGGAGACCGTTCCAAGGGTGGACAAGATTGTGGGGCCGGGAAACAAATACGTCACCGCCGCAAAAATGATCGTCTATGGAAAGGTGGACATCGATTCCCCTGCAGGCCCGAGTGAAGCGCTCATTCTTGCCGATGAAACCGGAGACCCCGCCCTCATTGCCCTGGATTTCCTCTCCCAGATCGAGCATGACCCGGACTCTGCAGCGGTCCTGGTAACCCCTTCCCCGGAGCTCGCCGAGGCGGTCTGCCGGGAGATCGAAAAAGAGTTTTCATCCCTTCCCAGAAAAGAAATTTTCCAGGCTTCCCTGGCCAATTCCTGGGTGATCATTGCGGTTGATATCGCACAAGCCATCGATTTTTCAAATGATTATGCGCCGGAACACCTTCAGATCCTCACGCGCGATCCCTTCGCGCTCCTGCCCAGGATAAACCATGCGGGCTCGATCTTTTTGGGTCCTTATGCTCCTGTGCCGGTGGGAGATTATGCCTCGGGCACCAACCATGTGTTGCCCACGGCTCAGTGTGCTCGCATGTTTTCCGGCCTCTCGGTCGATGATTTCATCAAGAAGCCTACTTTCCAATACCTCAGCAGAGAAGGGCTGGAGGGCCTCAAGCACGTCGTGGTCACTCTTGCCGAGGCTGAAGGGCTTCCTAATCACGCCCGAGCCGTTCTGGCCCGATTCAAGAACAGTTAAATTGTAGCTATTTCGTGTTGCCTTTTTCGGGCTCTTCGTCTATAGATTGAGCGAGCTGCCACTAATCCGGTTCGCCCAGATACCACAACGGCAGAAAGAAAGGAGGATTGAGGCTATGGCGGACATCAAAGGGTACAATATGCCGGACGATCTTTACTATCACAGAGATCACAGTTGGGCCAAGGTGGATGGAAACAAGGTGACGGTCGGCATGAACGACTTCTTTCAGAAAGAGGCGGGAGATATCGTGTTCGTGGATCTCCCCGAGGAGGAAGATGAGGTGTCCCAGGGGGAAACCTGCGGAAAAATCCAGTCCCGCAAGTGGATCGGTAAACTGGTCGCGCCCGTCTCCGGAGAGATCGCCGAAATCAACGAGGCCCTGGAGGACGATACCAGCCTCATCAACACGGATCCATACGACAAGGGATGGATCCTCGTGATTAAAGCCTCCAACCTTGAAGAGGAACTGGGCAATCTCATGAAAGGACCCGCCGTGGCCCCCTTCATCGAGGAAGAAATCAAGAGAGCCGAAGAAGAAAAGGCAAAGGCACAATAAACATGGCAAAGAAGCTTTCAGCGATCAGCTTTCAGCTTTTGCTCACCCCAACACCACTTCTTACAGAAGAACCGGTACCAGACTGACTGCTGACCGCTGAAGGCTGACCGCTGATTTTTTTATGAGCAACGACTGGCGTCTATTCAGAGATACCTCCAGGTGCTTATCCACAGCCGAAGGACTTGCGGTGGATGACACGCTACCCCAATCCGTGGCCAATCACGGCTCTCCCCCTATTCTGCACCTTTACAAGTTCGTTCCGTCGGTTATTGTAGGCAAGTACCAGGACATCGAGGCAGCCTTGAAGATTGACCGCTGCCGTGCCAGGGGAGTGGAATTCAACCGAAGAAGCACCGGGGGAGGCACCGTCATCATGGGCCCGGAGATCATCGCTCTGGGCCTCGGCATCAATGCGGATTGGCCCGGGCTGAAGGGCGGGAGCGTCGCGGGCGTTTTTGAGGCGATCGCCCGGGTGTTCACGATGGCCCTTGGACGCCTGGGAGTGACTTCTTATTTCAGACCCAAGAATGACCTCGAGGTGTCCGGGAAGAAAATCGCCGGGCTGTCCGCTGCCTCCGAAACAGGAATAAGCCTTCTTTTTCACACGAGCTTCCTGGTGGATTTCGACGTTGAACTCATGACCGATATCATGAACACCCCTCTACTCAAACTGAGCGACAAGGGCTACAACTGCTTCAGCCAGCGAATGACGACGGTGAGACAGGAGCTGGGCCTAAATCTTCCTGTTGAGACGGTCATGGATGCCATTCAGTGGGGGTTTGAAAGGGAATTCGGAATCCATTTTCAGGAGGATGAGCCCGATGAGTGGGAAATGGGCATGACTCGGAAGTTCATCCGGGAAAGGTACACCAGAAACGAATGGATTTTCTCCCACAAGCATCCCAGGTCAAGGATGGGCATCGGTAGAATGAAAACCAGAGCCGGTCTCCTGGAGATCTACCTTTCTCTTTCCGGGGGTTCCATCGAAAACGTGATGATCACGGGGGACTTTTTTTCCACCACGGAACACATCAGCCGAATTGAGAACGCACTCAAGTGGACGTCCTCCAGAGAAGAATTGATCCGGGAAAACCTTTCCAGAGTGTGGCAGGATGACATGATTTACGGCTTGGATGTGCCCACCCTTGCAAAAGCCATTGTCCTGGCCAAAGAAAATCAGGTGCGCTTGTAAAGAAGAAGACAGAATACAGAAGACAGAAGAAAACCAGGAACAATGGAATGTTGGAATCATGGAATGATGGGGACGACGGAGCAAGGCAGAGAGCGCGGCGAGGCGGGTGAGCGGCCTTTTTCGACGAGAACATTTTGATGATTTTGCTCGGCCGGTATCGGCCGGGCAAAATGTCCGTGTGGGTCTGTGGCTATCAATAAAATACAAAGTCCCGGCTATGCCAAGATGAGCACCGCCACGGCCATGTCCCTCGGCCTCATGCGAGGGAGAATGTACCGGGGTGCTGTGAACAGGTGCGTCAACCTGCTGGTCCATTACCCTGAGGGGTGCTCCGCCAACTGCGCCTACTGCGGCCTGGCCAAGAAGAGACCGGGGGCTTATGAAGAAAAAAGCTTCATCCATGTAGACTGGCCGATCTACTCCATGGAGGAGATCGTCGCGGCCATTAACAACGCCCCATCTTACGTGCAAAGAACCTGCATTTCCATGATCACCAACGGCAAGTGCCGGCAAGACACGCTTGAGATGACGGCGCGGCTCAAGGAAGAAACGTCCATCCCCATATCGGTTCTCATCAGCCCCACGATCCTTGACAGAGAGGATCTTCTAGCCATGAAAGAGGCGGGAGCCGACAAGGTGGGCATCGCCATAGACCTTGCTACGCCGGAGCTTTTTGATCGTTACAGAGGCGCCGGAGTGTCGGGCCCGCATAAATGGCTCAAATACTGGAGCATCCTCGAAGACGCCCTGGAGATTTTCGGGAAACCGCACGTGGGCGCGCATCTCATGGTGGGGATGGGCGAAACAGAGAAACAGATGGTCTCTCTCATGCAAAAACTCTGGAACAAGGGAGTCGCCAACCACCTTTTCTCCTTTTTTGCCGAGAAAGGGTCAGTGCTGGCAGGGATGCCTCAGCCGCCCTGGCCTACGTATTTGAGGGTCCAGCTCGCACGATACCTCATTGAGGAGGACCTGAGTTCCTTTGATCGCATGGATTTTGACGGCCGCAACCGGATCGTCAATTTTGGGGTCGATGTGGACAGTCTTTTTGAGATTATCGACCTCGGCACTCCTTTTATGACCACCGGCTGCCTCGGCCGGGACGGTCAGGTCGCTTGCAACCGGCCCTTCGGGAATTGCCTGCCCGACGAAATGCAGTGGAATTATCCTTACCTTCCCAACGAAGACGAGCTCGCCCTGATCCTCCAGCACATGTTCAGAATGGATTAATAAGCTTCAGCCCTGCCTTCCTTCTTGGACGGGATTTCCATGATTGGAAAAAACTCTTTGACATCGCTTAAAAGAAACCCTATATATAAATGTTTGCAGCAGGGGCCGTTAGCTCAGTTGGTAGAGCAGCGGACTTTTAATCCGTTGGTCGTGGGTTCGACTCCCGCACGGCCCACCACCAGAAAGAACACACATAGGGACCTTTTCTGGGGCAAAGAGCCCCGACGGTGACCATCTAACGCAGATTTTCCTGCGTCCCCATCGTCTAGCCCGGTCCAGGACATCCCGACCTTCAAGTCGGGACGACACGGACATCGAACTAGGTGAATGCGGCGCAGGAGGTGTTGCGAACTCGCAGCAGATTGCGTCCCCATCGTCCAGCCAGGTCCAGCGCATCCCGATCCTCAGGTCGGGACGACACGGACATCAAACTGGTTGAATGCGATAAAGGACGTGCTGCCAGTTCAAAACAAATTGCGTCCCCATCGTCTAGCCCGGTCCAGGACACAGGCCTTTCACGCCTGCGACACGAGTTCAAATCTCGTTGGGGACGCCATTTTGTCTTCTCTCAGGGATCAGTGAGCGAGACGCTTGCTGATCCCTTTTCTTGCAGTTCCAGGACATCCCGGCCCTCAGGCCGGGACGACACGAGTTCAAATCTCGTTGGGGACGCCATTATGTCTTTTTTAAGGGATCAGCAGATTCAGGCTGTTCCCTTTTTTTATCATCCAGGACATCCCCGCCCTCAGGCCGGGACGACACAAGTGAACTTGCCCTCCTTCGGCAAAGCTCAGGACAAGTTCGCGAAGTCGAAGGGAATCTTAAAAGCTATACGCCTTCATAGAGATCCAGGAAGGCTTCAACGGTCAGATGGGCCTTGGCTATCTGGTTCCTCAACAGGCCCTGCTTAACGGGTTTACCTTTGTGTACCGGAATGGACAGGATATTAGGGTTCCCCTGCTTTGTAAGCTTTACATGGCTTCCTTTCCGACCTCTCGAAATCCAACCTGCCTTTTCGAACGCTTTCACGACTCTCTCAGGTCTCAGGTTGTTAAGCCCACTCATACCGCCTTGCTCTTTTCGAGGCTTTCTTGCAGGAGCTCAAGATGGCCTGTAATGGCATCCCTTATCATGTCAAGAGCTTCTTCTACGGTGTCACCTTGAGACGCACATCCGGGCAATGAGAGGCACTCGACCCAGTAGCCACCATCTTCTGTATCCGGATGAAGCACGACCTCATATTTCTTCCCTTTTACCGTCACGGTCAGCAATTTCTCTTCCTGAATTTCAAGGACTTCACCTCTGAGTTCCTTTATAAGATCCGCAAGCGCGATAGAAATGATTATCTGTCCGTTCCGCAAGGTATCGATAATTTTCCTGGTATCTTTAGTGATCACAAAAATCGTATCCCCATCTGTCAGGAATCTCATTTCAGCCAAAGGTTTGCTGACCAGAGGCATATTCTTTTTCAGGTATTGAATGGCTTTACGTATTCTCTGAAACGATATCCCTTTTTCGAGAAGGCTTTTTGCAACCTTGAATTGCACGAGATCTTCGAATGAATACAACCTTACCGATCCCTTACCTCTGGCGTCAGCGACAGAAGGCTTTATGAAATGGATCCTATCCCAATAATCGATTTGCCTTATGCTCAGGCCGGTAATTCTAGCCACGGTCTTGGTGTTGAAATTCATCAGATCCTCCGTGTAATAATGAATACACTGATGTTTTAATAAATACCTAGGATTAAAATAGAGTCAAGATTTTTTTTGTGGGCAGTGGGACGCTCTTTAGATTCTTACCCTCTTGACCTATTACATCAAAAGGCCCTAGACTCTCCCCTTTCGCCGGATCCAAAACCATTCTCTGTAAGCTTGAAGAGGGATGAAGAAAAAAAGAGAAAAAAAGGAACCTGCTGCCGGGACAACCCGAGGCAAGGAGCCGCAACGCCTGGAAAGTGTGGATCTTTCCTGGGTCGAATTCCACCGCCATGGACTGGCCCTGGTCCCTCAGCCGGGTGACAGGGGGCCGGGAGTGGCGCTCATGGTTCACAACCGGGAACTGGAGGAGGTGATCCGGCTCTGCTCCTGCCCTGTCTCAAAAACCCGGACCTGCCGGCATGTTCTGGACCTTTCAGGCATCTGGAACTCGCTCAACCACGGCGGCGGTGCCACGGCTCTGTGGGAGGCTTTCAAGAAGAGCCTCTGGCGCCGTCTCGCAGAAATCCTGGCCGAAGGCTTCCAGTGCACACGGGATTCCGTGCGGGTCGTTTTTTCATCACCTTCCCCATCCCCTCGGGGAGGGAAAAACCCGGACACAGCCGGCAACGATCTGATGGTACGGGTTGTCAACCACGAAGGAGAAGATCTTGTCTGTTACCTCTCCTCGGGCGCAGACGGCATTCACTTCATGGAGCGGTGCGGAAGAACCCTGGGGGGAGAACCGTCCCATCGCGCGGCCGCTTTGCAATCCCTTGCTTTGATGACCCTAACGGGAAGCGAGCGGCAGATGATGGAGATGGGCTTTCACACCCGGGTTCTCGCTCTTGAAAGGAATTTCTGGCATCTCATGGCTTATCACGCTTTTCGAGAGCTGGGGCCGGAGGGGTTCAGTCTCAGGCCCGAGGTTGAGGAGGCCACAGGCGCTTTTACAGTTTTATGCCGCGATGGGGAGGGAAAGGCGAGGTTTCGCCTGTTCATCCCCAGAGACAAAGTGCGGCCTCTCCTGACAGGACTGCGCTCATTTCTTCCCAACCAGCACGATTTTGAAATCCATCCCCTTCCCCTCAAGTCCATTTTCAAGGTATCCGTCGATACCCAGATGGATTTGGAACTCCGCCCCATGATCCAGCTCATCCAGGAGAAGGGCGAGACGCGGTTCTTCGAAAGGGAGGATCTGGAAAGATTCCGCTACGGGGACCTGATCTACATTAAGGAATTGGGGATCATTGCCGAGCTTGAGAAACCCGGACCCCTTCAGAGGCAATTCACGGCGCCCCGGATGATGGTCCTCAAGAGATCCCAGGTCCCGAGTTTCCTGCAGGAATTCGGCAATGAAATCTTCAGCGGTCCGCACCTTCTGGAAGGGGGTGTGGAGCAGATCAAGGTTTTCGATGAATGGGATCGGGTGGAGATCAGCCCGGAAGCCATTGATCGCGACTGGTGCTGGCTCTCCGTGATGTACGGTTTCGGCAACAGCCGGATCTCCCTTCAAGACATCCTGAGAGCCAGGAAAAGCGGCGAGAGATACGTAGGAATCAGCGAAGGATGGGTGGATTGCGAGTCAAAGGGCCTGGACGGCCTCGAATGGTTTTCCCATGCAGAGTCCCAGGACACGGACAAGGCAGCCCTCAGGCTCTCCCGCCTTGATCTCTTCAGGCTCAAGGCCTTGAGCCCTGTGTCTTTCACCATCACGGGCAACCGGGAACCCAAGCGGATACTCGAATCCATCATGGAGCTCAAACCGCTTAAGCCCTATCCTTTGCCGAAGGGCATGGTCACCCCCTTGAGACCTTACCAGCGGGAGGGGTTGGAGTGGTTGGGATTTCTCTATGAGAACGGTTTCGGAGGGCTCCTGTGCGACGAGATGGGCCTTGGAAAAACCCACGAGGCCATGGCTTTCGTGACCTCTCTCATCGAGCAGAAAAAAGCCAAGTCTCTTTTCCTGGTAGTCTCCCCCACAACCGTCTTGAGCCACTGGGAGCGAAAGCTCTCTCAACATGTTCCCAAGATCAGGGCGGCCGTCTACCACGGAGGATCAAGAGACCTCGAACAGACCCTCAAGAAGGCCCAAATCCTTCTCACGACCTATGGCGTCCTCCGCCGCGATATCGAGAAGCTCCGAACCCTGTCCTTTGCAGTGGCCATTTTCGACGAGATCCAGTATCTCAAAAATCCTCAGACCCAGGGATACCAATGCGCCGAACAACTCAAGGCCGGCATGAAGCTCGGGCTGACGGGAACTCCCATAGAAAATTCTATCCAGGAACTCAAGGCCCTCCTGGATTTGACCGTACCCGGGTATCTCGGCAATGACGCTCGCTTCTACTCCCGGTACCTGGAGCCCGTGGAAAAGGACTTCCAAGGCCCGAGGGCCGATGAACTCAGAAGACTGATCTCTCCCGTGACCCTTCGCAGGCGAAAGAAGACCGTGCTACAGGATCTTCCGCCCAAGATTGAGGACATCAGGACCTGCATGCTGAGCGAGGATCAGGTCAGGCTTTACAGGGAAGCCCTTGACCGCAGGGCGCCGAATCTTGTTTCTACGCTCAGGAACAACCGGGAGAAAGTTCCCTACATTCACATCTTCGCCCTCCTCACGCTTTTGAAGCAGATCTGTGATCACCCCGCACTTGCGAGCAAAGAAGCCCGGGAGCAATTCACAAAGTTTGCGTCCGGGAAATGGGATCTCTTCGAGGAGCTATTGGCTGAGTGTCTGGACAGCGGGCAGAAGGTGGTGGTCTACAGCCAGTTCCTCGGGATGATAGAGATCATGGAAAAGCACCTGCAGGCCCAGGGGATCGGCTATGTCAGCCTGACCGGGAAGAGCCGAAAGCGGGGAGAGATCGTTTCCAGGTTCAACGATGATCCTGATTGCAAGGTCTACGTGGGAAGCCTGAAAGCGGGCGGCGCCGGGATCGATCTTGTGGCTGCATCGGTGGTGATTCACTATGACCGATGGTGGAATGCCGCCAAAGAGGACCAGGCCACGGACAGGGTCCACAGGATCGGCCAGCGCCGGGGAGTCCAAGTCTTCAAGCTGGTGACCGAGGGCACCCTGGAGGAAAAGATCGGGGCCATCATTGAGAAGAAGCGGCGCCTCATGGAAAGCGTGGTGAAAGAAAACGATCCCGCTTTTTTGAAGACCTTTACAAGGGAAGAGCTGATCCACCTGCTCACCTTTGAGAGTCAGCCGTCGACAAGGCATTGAGGGTTCCTGATGTTGATTTCAAATCCTTCCTTGCTGTATGCGCACCACTCGCCTGAGGTCGTCTTTCCATTCCTGCATCTGCCTGATGCTGGGAATGATCTTTGTCACCATGGTCATCGAGCTTGAAGAGAGCGTTCTGCCGTAGGTCTGGAAAACCTTCAGGACAGACCCTTTTTTCACGAACTCCGTCAGTGCCCCGACAACGGCATCAATCAGTTCCTCGTCATTCACATCCATTTCCAAGGTCAGGGCCTTGCCTTCAATTGAGACGACGATATTTTTCGATTCACTGATCACGGGGCTCTCCTTCAATGTCCTTTTTCATTTGCTCGGCCTGGGGTACGAGAGCGGCAAAGGATGAATAACTTTGCTGAGCAAAATGAATGCCGGGAAGCGGCTGGGGCGAGAAATTAAAAAATATCTGATTCCAACTACTTAGACAGAAAGACTGGGGGTTGGCTCATGAATGGGAAAATCTCTTCCTTCACAGTAGGAAATATATTTCCGCATAATGGCAAAAGTTTTCACACCTCTGGATTTTCATTGGAGTTCATTCACTGAGTTTGAAGCTGTTCATGAAGCTTATGGAAAGGGGCAAAATGGGTGTGCCGGAAGGCAGGAAGTGGAGCCACCGCGCGGAATCGAACCGCGGACATCCTCATTACGAGTGAGGTGCTCTACCGACTGAGCTACGGTGGCTTTGCAGGAAAAGCAACCCATTACTCAATGGCCGCTTCTCGGTGAAACCCGTTTTTGGGGCCGCTTGTGACGGTTTGTGACATAGCAGGTTTGGCGGGTTGCGTCAATCCATTTAATAGATTGACCGCGTTCTTTTTGTAGTCCCCGGCTGAGGTGGGCTCTGCCAAAACGTCTGCGTTAAGCGAATAAGGCTCTACGGCCAAATGCTTTTTCCAAGGCCACGCTCCCGCGGTCAACATCGCTTCTCCTGTCAAAGCCGCATCTGCGGTCACGACCGGAACGTCTTTCAGGAATATGAATCGTATAGTGAAACCGCCGCCTTTCGATTCCAGAGCGTCGACCACCATTGTCGAGAGGGAAATCGGGGGACTTCATTTCATCCATGGTGTGATTCTCTCCAGCAAGCGTATATGAGGTTTCAGTGGATTCGGATGGTAGACCGATAAAAACAAGGTCAGTGGGCTCATTCAGCAATATTTCTTAACCCATCAAGAAACGCTTCAGCCTTTTCAGGTGTCTCGAAGATCCCTAAGATGCGATCCCCATGCTTATCAAACAGCCCCTTCCATTGGGAGACCTGCATCCACAGCGGAGAATCCTCGCCGGCAACGCCTGCGACATACACGTGAGGATACCTGGCTATCGTTTCCAGAGCCTTCTCCTTCCAAAGCTGAAAAATGTCGCGGGGAAGCTCTTCGCTGAACCGCATATCAAAGATGTAGTCTATATAAGGAGCATTGAGGGAGTGCAAGAGGGCAAAGGTGGCATCCAGCGCAGATTGGCCCTGATGGAAGAAACCCTCGGAAATAAACCCATGGAGGCGGCAATAGATGCGGAACTTGTTAGCGTTCGCGAAGATCTGCCGGTCACCGATCTTGTGGATGCTGACGTACCCTTTCATCGTATGCAACATTTCAAGAAAGACACAGCCCTGTCACCTCGAAGACAGCTAAAGGCGTCCCTTCTGAATGCGAAGGAGCCTTTTTAGATCATCCGCCAACGCTGAAAGCTCCTCGGTACGGCTTAAAACTCTACTGGAAAAGCTCTGCGATTTGGAGAGAGCCTGGGTGGATGTTTGAATGATCCGGATTGGAAAGCCTTCTTGTATGAACGGATCCAACGAGTTGATCATGTTTACGATCACGTCGTCATCATACATGTCCAATTCAATGGAAAGGCCCTTTCCGTTTATCCTGATCGTGACATTCTTAGCTTTTTTCAATCGCGCAGCCTTTCAACGGCATCTGCAGTTTCAGCGTTGATCGAGCGACCATCGTCAAATTTATCCATATGCCCGCTCCCTATCACCCTTCCGTGAGATCTTCAAAAAGCACGAAGGCTGCGGTTCGATGAGCGATGTCCTCAAAAAGGAAGATATCCTCTTGTGCAAATGGATAAGGTTTGTCTTTCGAATCTACGTAAATGACTCCAACCAGATCAGAAAAGCTCATCATGGGGATGCACATGACGGATGTGATTTTCTCCATGTCCAAAGTTGCTCCCAGTTCGCTCTCCCTCTCTTCCTTTCGGGCGTCGTTGATGATCAAAGGTTTCCTTTCGTCCAACACGCGAGCCACAATCTTCTCGGAAAAGCCGGTGCCGTCGCTATCCCCTTTTGGTTTTGATACAGACTGCACAATACGGTGTGTCCCCCGTTCAATCAGGACTACGGCCGCTCTGTCGACCTTTACGAGGACTTCAAAGAAAATGTCCAGGAGAAGTTCAAGCGTCTCTTTTTTGGACAAGCTCCGTCGGAGCAACTCGTTAACTTTGTAGACGAGTTCCAATTTTTTCTGGTTCGTTTTCTCCTTGTGCACACAAAAAATTCCGCTGTTATTCCCTGTCGCCTTAGTGAGCCCCACCGAATCGAGAAAAGGCCGTATTTGAAGACAGGCTTCGCCACCTATTCCGATGATGGTCATCCCAAGAGCGACAGGGACATCTTTCCTTGCTTCAACTTCCATTCCGGGAATTAAACATTTCCCATCGACAAATGTGCCATTCCGGCTTTCCAGGTCGGTCAAGAAATACATTCCTGATTTTTTCAAGATTCTGAGGTGGCGCCGGGATACCGTCTGGTCCTTGATTTGAATATCATTTTGTGGGGAGCGGCCGATGTAATTCGCCCCTTCCTTGAGCTCAAAGCACAAGCCTGCGTCTTGTCCGTTCAGGATGTGAAGGTCTGCCATGGGTATGGCCTCGAGAATATGGAGCCTGAGGCTTAAGTCTTCGTTATCAGATTCAAAACACTATTTTAAAGACATTCCATCGAGTGCTGCAATACCAAGGAATACGTGTTTTGGCTGAGTAGAAATACGGATGGGCTTATAATTTGCGCAGGGTGCGCTCGGACAAGTCGTCCCGGAAAGATGATTTTTTAAGGACAAGTCAGCAGAGGCCGTTTTGGACTGCGTAACGAACCAGTTCGGCCGTGTTCTTGAGAGCAAGCTTATTCATAATGTTGGCCCGGTGGGTTTCCACGGTTCGGATGCTTATGTGCAAAATATTTGCCATTTCACTGTTGGTTTTTCCTTCTGTAATGAGTTTCACGATTTCCCGTTCCCTCAGGGTCAACGCCCCCGGGATCGTTCGGTCCTCCCCCAGCAGGCTCGACAGCCCTCTCGAAACCAATGGGGATAGAGCTTTCGTGACATAGATCGCCCCCTTGCGGATGGTCTCTATTGCAGTAAAAAGTTCTTCGTCCGAATCCTCCTTCAGCAAATACCCCTGTGCTCCGGCCGCAATGGCATGATACAGATACTCCCTATTTTTGTGCATCGTCAGGATAAGAATTTTAGTGTCCGGAAGAAGTCGCTTAATTTCACGGGTCACCTCGATTCCACTGAGGTGCGGCATGGAAATATCAAGGACAGCAAGGTCGGGCAACTTCTCCTTGATCAGCGCGACGGCTTCGAGACCATCATAGGCTTCTCCCACTACCTGGGCACCGGGCATATCGGCTATGATTTTCTTGACGCCCTGGAGGAAAAGAACGTGCTCGTCCGCCAACACGATGCGGTAAGGTTCCATGATTAAATCGCTCTCCCGTCGATCGGAATCTTGAGTAAAATTTTCGTCCCCCCTCCGCCTGGATGGCTCGCTATTTCCAGGGTCCCACCAATCAAATAGGCTCGTTCCTCCATCACGGCCAGCCCTAATCCCCTTTGGGTCGCATCCCTTGTTTTTATCGCCTGCATATCAAATCCCTTCCCGTCATCCCCAATGAAAAGGCAGAGGTCTTCGCCTTCCTTTCTCATCTTGATCCGGGCGCGTGTCGCCTCTGCGTGCTTCACGATATTAGTCAAAGCCTCCTGGCAAATTCTGTAGATGTTTCCGGCTGCTTCTTTTGAAATAAACGCATCGATACCGGTGATATCAAGGGAGATAGGGATTTTGCATTCCTCTGCAATATTTTCTGTCAAGTATCGTAAAGCAGGGCAAAGACCCAGGTCATCGAGAAGCGAAGGGTTCAACTCCCTGGAGATTTTCCGTACTTTCTCAATAACCTGGTCAATAAGCTCAACGGCTGCTCCGATATCCGTCTCTGTTTGGGGCGTTTTCGAATGCAGGCTCTTTCCGATGGATCTCACGCGGTGCTTGAGGATGGCCAGAGATTGGCCTAATTTATCGTGAAGTTCCCTGGAAATTCGTTTCCGCTCTACCTCCTGGGCCTTGATAAGCTCCGCGGATAATGACCTCATCCTTTCCTCGGACTGCCTGATTGCCTGCTCCACTTTCCGGCGTTCGGTAATATCATGGACCACAGCCGTGGCGCCTTTGACTTTTCCATTTTCATACACCGGGTTGGTATTCAAAGCCACCCAGAGATCCCGGCCGCCCTTTGTCATGATCTTGTATTCCACGGCTTCGGGAACGTCTCCACCGGCCGTCATTGCTCTGACTCTTCGGCCGTAAAGCGCTTTCCCCTCATCAGACAGGATATCGCCAGGGGCCATGGAAAGAAGTTCCTCCTCATTGTAGCCTGTATATTCGCACATGACATCATTCACCGTGATAAATCTCTGTTTAAGGAAATCCACCTCGTAAATCCCTGCAGGAGCATGGTTAAAAAGTTGCCTGTATCGCTTTTCACTCTCCCGCAGGGCCTCCTCCGCCAGTTTGCGGTCAGTCACATCCAAACCCAGAGACTGATATTCCTTTAAATCTCCGGCTTCGCTAAAAAGAGCTCTGTCGGTCCATTGCTGCCAGCGCTTGGTCCCATCTGATGCAATCACCTGGTGCTCATAGGTCACAACCGGGTTCTCTCCGGTCAACGAAGCAAAATGGTTCATCACCTCCCGGCGCTTTTCTTCCGGAATGAACTGAAAGAAATTCTGGCCGATAAGAGCCTCTCTCTTGCGGCAAAAGTAATCGCAGTAACTCTTGTTCACAAAAGTCAAGGTGCCGTCTAAAAGGAACCGGCAAACCAGGACCGGCATGTCTTCAACCAATGAGCGGTATCGCTCTTCGCTGATGATCATGGCCCTTTCGGCCTGCTTGCGCTCGGTAATGTCCCGTGACACGCCCAGGATTCCGACCGGGTGACCATGAGAATCTCGCAGGAAAGACATTTTGGCTTCCGTCCAGATTGTGGATCCATCCTTTCGATATCCTTCCATCTCTATCGTGCGGACCCGAGACCGATCGCTTTCCACTTCTTTTTCCATCGCCAATTCTTCAGAGAAGGCTTCCATGACCAGGTTAATCGTCTGTGGAGTGTAAGATTCCGCCATCGTGAGAGCCATCGCCTCTTCAACGCTGTACCCCGTCACTTTCTCAACAGAGGGGCTGATGTAGGTGAAGCGGAGATTCATGTCCCTTATGAAGATGACGTCGGAGACATTCTCGGCAAGCAGGCGATAGCGTTCCCTGCTTTCTCGCATCGCCTCTTCCATCTCCTTCCGCTCGGTGATATCCCGGATCACACTCACCCAGCCCGTACGCTCTCCCTTGTCATTGTTCAGAGGCGCGACCGTGTGCTCGGTAGGAAAGGCACACCCATCCTTTCTTCTCATCGTGAAATCATGCAGATGAAAGAATCCCTGTTCGGAGATCGCAGAGTATAAACGGGTCTGGAAGCCTTTGAGGGCGGCCTGGTTGACGTGGAGAAATTCCGTTGTACGACCTACCATCTCCTGACGGCCGTAGCCGAATACCCTTTCGGCAGCCTGGTTGCAGTCGATGATTTTTGGAGGAACCTCGGCATCCAGGATCAAGATCGCATCTTTCTGGCTCTCAAAAGTCTTTTGAAACAACTCCTTGGATTCCTTCAGGCTTGTCTCCCTGTGTTCCCGCTCGACAGCCTGTTTTTCCAGTTCCTCAACCCGCTGTTTAACTTCCGCATATGATGGCTTCCTTGTCATTCTGACCTTCTCCTGATGCCTTTTGAAACGCAAAAGCCCATTGGTTCGAGGGGCTTCAATGAATCCCGGCGTGAACCAGCTTTGTTTAATAGATTGTAAGGGGAGTGTCAATGAAGACAGGCGGTGAAACCGGACCTGCCTCAGGGAGGCGGTGACCCGCCCAAATATTCAGGAGTCCTTCGGAAATCAGGGCTTCCCTTATTTTTGCGCCTGAGGTATACCTGTTGCTCGGCAATGGACGAATCACGACCGTCGACCTGCAACGAACAACCCGCAACCTGCAAACCGGCAAAACTTGGAGGTTCGCCATGAAATCCGGCAAAGATTACATCGTCTTTCCTTTGGACGTCTCCACCTATGACGAGGCCATGAAATACGTCACCCTCCTCAAAGACAGCGTGGGGCTCTTCAAGGTGGGGCTCGAGCTTTTCGCCAGCCAGGGTCCCGCCATTCTGGTGGGAATTCGGGAAATCACGGATGCCAAGGTCTTTCTCGACCTGAAGCTCCACGACATTCCCGAGACCATGAGGCGGGCTTTCCTCGCAGCCTCTCAATACAGCCCCGAGTTCATCAGCGTTCACTGTGACATGGGCGACGGTTTTCTCAAGGAGGTGGCGGAAAATAACCCCGGAAACGCCAAAATCCTCGCCATCACCCTTCTCACGAGCCTCAGCGGCAAGAATCTCGCGAGACTCGGTTTCGTGGACGAGTACGTGAAGGACTTGTCGAGGCTGGTCTTGCTCAGGGCGCGAATCGCCAAAGAGGCCGGCTGCCACGGCATTGTATGCTCAGGTCACGAAGTCGCCCTGATCAAGAAAGAGATGGGCGACATGATCGCCCTGACTCCCGGGATACGGCCGGAGTGGTCGGTGGTCAGCAAGGATGACCAGAAACGCATTGTGACGCCGGCTTCGGCCGTGAAGAACGGGGCGGATTACATCGTCGTGGGCCGGCCGATCCGCGATGCCAAGGACCCTCGCGAGGCCGCGAGAAGAGTGGCGGAAGAAATCGAATCGGCCATTCAAAAATGACTAGTTCTCGCAGAGAGCGCAGAGGATCCAGAGTGTTTAGCCGCATTTTTCTTGCAGAAAACTCCGGCTAAACAGGGTACAACTCTCTGCAGTCTCCGCGTGCTCGAGTGCCCCTTCAGGGGTGCGGGCGAGAGGAACCGTCAGTTGTTTGGCTTGAGCCTGTTCCTGTGGACGGCCATCAGGGTTACGAGGGCTTTGGCGGCAAGGATTTCGCCCTCCTCCCTCTGATCAAAGACCTCCGACTCCGAGATGATGATCTGCGTTCCTTCCCGTATGACCCTGGAACGACATACCAGTTCGTTGCCATGGGCAGGTCTGAGGAAGTTCACCTTGAACTCAATCGTGAGGATCTGGGAATCCTCGGGGACTGTCGTAAACGCTGCGTAGCCTGCCGTGTGATCGGCCATGGTCGCCATAACACCCGCGTGGATAAACCCATCCTGCTGCCTATGGTGGTCCTGGATGACGACCCTGGACTGGAAATACCCTCGCTCGATCACCTCGGGCTGGAATTGGCAATACTCAATAAAGCCTCGAGAGTAATCCTCGGCGAGGAACTTGATTCTTTCTTCCGGCAGACCTGATTTCATGCGCGCCAATTCCTTTCTGTATCCACTGCCTCGATAATTACCACATCCGGAAGCTTCTGTAACCTATTCACTTCAGCAAATTCTTGTCTTTTCCCCTTGAAGCAGAGAGCCCGTTTCCTATAATATACCTAACGGAATTCGAGAAGAAATCATGGTCGAGTTGGCCACTTTGAATACGATGTGTTGACCTCCGAAAAAAGAAGCTCAGGTGAGCCTCCCCACTCCGGATCAGCCCTTTGTCGTCGGGTCCATCGAAACCCGGGTCGGGAAAGTGCCCCGGGTTTGTTCTGCCTGGGATCTGCGTGACTACTGGGGAACCTTCAAGGCCCGGTGGGGCGCCGGTCGAATGAACTACAAGGTCGACCCGGGCCTCTACGCTCTCGGGAACCCCGACGAGGCTTCACCGGTTCTGGTCACGGCCAACTATAAGATGAGTTTTGACAGGCTCAGAATGGCCTTGCCGGGATTGGACGCCTGGATCCTTGTCCTGGACACCAACGGCATTAACGTCTGGTGCGCTGCAGGCAAGGGAACCTTCGGGACCCTGGAGCTTCTCGACCGGATTGAGAGCAGCGGTCTTTCAAACGTGGTTTCTCACAGGCAGGTCATCTTGCCCCAACTGGCCGCGCCGGGGGTCGCGGCACACCTCGTAAAGAAAGGCTCCGGATTTAAGGTGATCTACGGCCCCGTTCGTGCCGAAGACCTGCCTGCATTCTTGCGCAACGGTTTCAAGGCCACGCCGGCCATGAGGGAGAAGGCCTTTCCTCTCCGGGAAAGAATCGTGCTCATTCCTGTAGAACTCGTCGGTGCACTCAAAGTCTCTCTTGTGATCATGCCTATCCTCCTCCTGTTAAGCGGCCTCTTGGGCCCCCGGGATTTCACGGCAAACATCCTGAGCCACGGGATGCTCGCTGCAGCCGCCGTTCTCACAGCCGTTTTCTGCGGCGCCGTACTCACGCCCGTCTTTCTCCCGTGGCTTCCCGGGCGTCCTTTTTCCCTGAAGGGCTTGCCTATCGGGATTCTCGGGGCGGTTCTTCTTCTCCTTTTGACCTGGAGAGGAGAAGCGAGTCTTCTTGAAATGCTCGCATGGTTTCTGCTCGTGCCCACGGCAGCGGCTTATGTTGCGATGAACTTCACCGGGGCCTCCACGTACACGTCCCTTTCAGGAGTGAAAAAGGAGATCCGTTGGGCCTTGCCCTTCCAGATCGGTGCAAGCGTCGTGGGGCTGAGCCTTTGGGTGTATTCTTTATCTGTAGCGTGAGGGAAGTGAACCATGGGACGACTGCTTTATCTTCGTAATGTGGCGACCTTGGCGCTCGACCGCGAAAAGTGCATCGGGTGCGGCATGTGCACCACGGTGTGCCCGCACACCGTATTTGCCCTCAACAACGGCAAGGTCGACATCCGGGACCAGGATGCCTGCATGGAGTGCGGCGCCTGCGCAAAGAATTGTCCCGTTGAGGCGATCGCCGTCCAGGCGGGCGTGGGATGCGCCGAGGCGGTCATCAACGCGGCTCTCGGCCGCAAAAGCTCCTCGTGCTGCTGTGTCATCGAACCGAAGGACGGCGCGTCTCCCACCGGGAAAAGCGGTGCGCCGCGCTGTTGCTAATGCTTTTTTTTCACACTGCCCTGCGTGCCCGGTTCCCCATGTGGAGCCTCTCCACGCGAAGGCAAGGCCCTCGCCGGCTATCCTGCTTCTTTCCTTCCGCCCCGTTTTCGTGGTATACCCGCACCTACCAGATGTCTGATTCCCATGCATTTCCCTTCTCCACCCCTTTATCCTCTCCTCCATTCCCCCCATCAGCCTGCCGCGGAGGACAGGGACCAGGGAGAAGGCCGGGAGGGAGTCAATACAGACCAAAGGAGGCTGTGCGGTGGATCATTTTCCCCTTCTTTTTTCCCCCTTGCATATAGGAAAGCTTCCGGTAAAGAACCGGATCGTCATGGCGCCCATCGACACCAATCTCGCGGACGAGGATGGCGGAGTGACCGACGCGCTCCTGGCCTTTTACGAAAGAAGAGCCCGCGGCGGCGTGGGACTTCTCATCGTGGAGAACTCACAGGTCGACTTTCCCGTCGGGAAAAACACGAACAGACAGCTTTCCATTCACGATGACGCCAAGCTGGAAGGGCTCAAGAAATTGTCTGCGATCATCCGCAGCGGCGGAGCACGCGCGGCCATTCAGATCCATCATGCAGGCAGGGAGACAACCCTGGAAGTGACGGGCGGGGTCATGCCGGTTGCCCCTTCCCCCATCCCCTGCGGCCATCTCAAGACACCGGTCCGCGAACTCGCGAAGTCGGAAATCGAGGACCTCGTCGGAAAGTTCATCGCTGCTGCGATTCGTGGGAACAAAGCAGGCTTCGACCTGGTTGAGATCCACGGGGCCCACGGCTACCTCGTGGGCGAATTCCTTTCTCCTTACACCAACAAGCGCACCGATGAGTACGGGGGAGGCTTTGCGCAAAGAATGCGCTTTCCCATGGAAATTGTTCAAGGCATCAAGGAGTCTCTCGGCAGGGATTTCCCCATCGGTTTCAGGTTCAGCGCCGATGAGTTCGTCCACGGGGGAATCGACGTTTCCGAGGCTCAACGCATTGCCAAGGCTTTGGAAAAAGCCGGCGTGGATGTGCTTCATGTTTCAGCAGGCATTTATGAATCCCTTCCAACCCTTCTCGAACCCATGTCCTATGCTCAAGGATGGCGATGTCACCTTGCCGCTGAAATCAAGAAAGCGGTCACCGTGCCTGTGATAGCCGTCGGCGTCATCCGGGAGCCGGTGTTTGCGGAGCAGGTCCTGGCAAAAGGAGCCGCTGATTTTGTCGCGATCGGCAGGGGACTCCTGGCGGATCCTGATTGGCCTGAAAAAGCGCGGCAAGGAAGGATCTCGGAATTGAACCGGTGCATCGGCTGCAACGTAGGGTGCCTGAGCAAGCGGCTGACCCACGCCATTCAGTGCTCGGTCAACCCGGAGACCGGGCACGAGCGAAACTGCAGGATTGCTCCCATCCAAGCATCACAAGAGCGGATGACGATCGTGGGCGGCGGACCTGCCGGCCTGGAAGCGGCCCGGGTGGCGACCCTGCGCGGTTTTCGCGTGACCCTTTTCGAAAAGGCAATGGACCTCGGCGGACAGATGCGACTCGCAGCCCTTCCTCCCGGAAAGGACAAGATCCGCTGGACCATCGAGTATTACCTGGATCAGATGAAGCGCCTGAAGGTCGATCTCCGCCTCGGGCGGGAAGCCCTGCTTGAAGACATCCTTGACACCTCGCCCGACGTCGTGGTTCTGGCCACAGGATCGAAACCCCTCAGTCCTGCCTTTCCCTCCTTGTTCACTGCCGACGATATCCTTTCCTCTCCTCCTGCTCACGCGGGCGGGAGCGCGGCGATCGTCGGAGGAGGTTCCATAGGCTGTGAGACGGCCCTGTTCCTTCACGAGCGGGGTTACAGCGTGAGCCTTTTCGAACAGCTTCCTGACATCGCACGAGACATGGAGCCCATCAGTGCCTGGGACATCAAGGACCGAATGATGAAGAGCGGCATCAGGATCTATGCGGGCCACACGGTTTCGGAAGTGAAGGGAAAGACGATCGGGACGGCTTCTTTCGATCTCATCGTGTGGGCCGCCGGCCGACACCCTGAGAGAACGCTTGCCGAAGCGCTGAGTCGTAGTCCCTACGAGGGTTCGACCTATGTCATCGGCGATGCGGCAAAGGTAGGAAAAATCCACGACGCCGTTCATGAGAGCTATAGGGTGATCAGCCAATTACCCTCTTCCTTCCTGCCAGGGCCATCAGGTAGGGACCGAAGAGGATGAAGAGGTTGATGAGGATGAGGGCGAGGCTGATGGGGCGGGTCAAAAAGGTGGTCCAGTCTCCATTCGATACGATCAAAGACCGCCTGAAATTGTCTTCCAGGATGGGACCCAGGACAAAACCCAGGATGATCGGCGCGGGCATGATGCCGATCTTCTGAAGCAGGTAGCCGATGAGGCCGCACGCCAGCAGGACCCAGATGTCGAAGACGGTGTTGCGTATGGCAAAGGAGCCGATGATGCAGAAGATCATGATGGCCGGCAGGAGGAAGTGGCGAGGGACCCTGATGAGATGGGCAAAATAGCGGGCCCCGGCCAACCCGATGAGCGAAAAAACCACCACCGACACGATATTGCCGAGATAAATGGTGGAAATCAGGTCCGGACGGGTCGTGAACAGCATAGGCCCAGGCGCAAGGCCGTTGATCATCAGAGCGCCGATGAGGATCGCCGTCTGGGGATCCCCGGGAATGCCCAGCGACAGCATGGGCACGAAGGCGCCGCCCACCGCGGCGTTGTTGGCCGCCTCTGCGGCAACGACGCCTTCCGCGATCCCCGTGCCGTACTCCCTGGATCTTTTCGAGAACCGCTTCTGAATGCCGTAGGCTGCCATGGAGGCAATGGCTCCTCCGGCCGCGGGCACGGCGCCGATGAACGTCCCGATCAAGGAAGAGACCCCCATCATGGGCGACATGCGAACAAGTCTCGAGAAACTGGGGAGAACCTTCCTGATCTTGGCCACCACCACCTTGATCTCCGTGCTCTGCTCGAGCTTGGCCAGCACCTCGGTCACGCCGAAGAAGCCCACCATCACCGGGATCATTTCAAGCCCTGCTTCCAGGTTCTTGGACCCGAAAGCGAACCGGGGGTACCCCGTGATCACATCCTGGCCGATGGATGCGAGCAGGAGGCCGATGATGCCTCCGATCAATCCTTTGAGCGTGGAGCCGAAGGAAATGTAGCTCACGATGCTGATTCCCAGGAAGGCGACGCCCGTGTATTCCTGGGCCCCGAATTCGAGGGCGAAGCTTGCCAAAACCGGTGCGGCAAACACGAGCACCAGGACCCCGAAAAGCCCTCCCAGGGCGGAAGCCAGGGTGGCGTATCCGATGGCCCGGCCCGCTTCTCCTTTCTGGGCCATCAGGTAACCGTCGAAGCCCGTGGCGATGGCGGAAGGGGTTCCAGGGATATTCACGAGGATCGCTGAAATCGAACCCGCATAGCAGGCGCCCACGAAGATGCCGATGAGAAAAAGCATGCCGTTCACATCGCTCATGGCAAAGGTCATGGGCAGGAAAATGGCCATGCCCATGGTCGCCGTCAGTCCCGGTACCACGCCGAAAATGATCCCGAGCACGTTCCCCGCGACAATGAGAAAAAGCGAATAGGCCTTGGTGAAATTCGGCAGGCCGGCGATGAGCAGTTCGAAGGCGTCCAAGAGAAACCGTCCTCGCTAAAAAATGGATGAGCCGGGTAACTGGACTCCCACAAAAACTTCGAAGACCAGGTACACCAGGGCCATCATTCCGACACTGTAGAGCAACGCCACAAAAATATGCCGGACTTTCAAAGAGGCTTTGATCAGGATGACCGAACAGAAGGTGAGGAAAAATCCGCTCAGCAAAAACCCGAGAACCTTCATGGCCATGATCGAAAGGATCGACAGGAGCATCAAAGCCGCCACCGGCCAGTAGGTGAGATCGGGAACCGGTTCCGGGCGATCTCCTTGCCCGGAGGAAGCCCGCTTCTTTTGCCACAGACCCTGAAGGACGCTGAGCAGGCCGAGGCCGATCAGGGTGCCGGCGAGGACCTGGGGGTAGAAACCCGGGCCCCGGCCGAAACCCTGGCCCTGCACGCCTGGATAGCCGAGCGTTTCAATGAAGACAAAAACCCCGGTGAGCGCGCACACGCCAAAGGTCAGCCACGAATCCCGATTTATGGAAGGCATGCTAATTCTGCTTCAACCCCAGGGCCTCGACCATCTGCTTCACTTTGGCGTCCGACTCCGCTCTCAGCTTGGCAATGCCCTTGGTATCCATGTAGGTCACATCCAACCCTGAATCCTTGATCTTTTTCAGGGTGCCAGGGTCCTGGAATGACTTTCGAATGGCTTCGTCCAGAATTTTAACGACATCGCCGGGCGTCTTGGCCGGAACCACGATGGACTCCCAGAAAGGCATGGTGATGTCGACCCCGCCTTCCTTCATGGTCGGGATGTCAGGATAAGCGGGGTGCCTTTCCTCCGCGGCGATCGCGACCGCACGAATCTTGCCGGCGCCGATCATGGCCTTTGCCGGGCCGATGGCGACGAACATGGAATCCACGTGCCCGCCGGCCAGAGCCGCCAGGGAAGGGCCCCAACCCTTGAAAGGCACCTGGGTGAACTCCACCCCCGCCACCTTGCCGAAGTCCGAGGAATAAAGATGGTCGATAACCCCTGCTCCGGCGTTTCCGTTCTTGATCTTGCCGGGGTTTGCCTTCCCATAGGCCACGAAATCCTTTAGAGTCTTCCACGGCGATGCGGCGTTCACCAAGAGAAACAGGGAAGGATTGATGATCCCCGAGACGGCCTTGTACTCGCTCATCATGACCGGGGAGACCGAGGTGTACTGGGCAATGGCGGCACTGATGCCGAGGAAGCCCAGGGTGTAGCCGTCCGGAGCTGAGTCCACCAGGCCTTTGGCTCCGACCAGGGATCCCGCTCCTGGCATGTTCTTCACCACCACGGGCTGTCCCAGTTCCTTTTCCATTTGCGCCGCCAGGATCCTGCAGGTCATGTCCCCGGAGCCTCCGGGTGACCAGGGAACGATGAGGGTGATCGGTTTTTCCGGGAACTTGGCCCAAGCCGGGGCCGCACAAATCCACACTGCCGTAACCACCATGAAAAGACTAACCAAAATGCCGATGACTCGCCTGCTCTTCATTGTTGATCCTCCTTTTTCTCCTTCGAACTGGATGAGTGCTCTGAAATATGAAACCTAAACTGATCGGTTCCAGGTTCAGGGTTCAGGGTTGAACTGGCGTATCGTCACAAGAAGCAAGTTTTCATTTGATACATGGTGGGTGAGGTTTTTCAACCCAGAACTTTGAACTCTGAACCGCTC
>Ga0209163_1000402_pt1 | contig 85325 bp, 84 predicted proteins | sample MTBAKSrepl2MetaG_FD_187457 | JGI IMG/M metagenome (GOLD analysis project Ga0209163, IMG submission 187457) | Enrichment culture microbial communities om Arthur Kill intertidal strait, New Jersey, USA, that are MTBE-degrading - MTBE-AKS2 (Arthur... | ecosystem: Environmental > Aquatic > Marine >...
GACGACAGGTCCTCGACGAGGGCCTTTACGGGCGACTCCAGCGCTACTGCGACGAAAATAATCTGCGGTTTGCCGCGTTCGTCGAAAAATCCCTGGAGTTCGCCCTTCGGCAGGCCGATCTGCTCAATCTTATCGCCGACGCCGAGGCAATCCGCAGACGCATCGAATGTGAGACGCGGTGTTCGTTTCAGGAAGGGTTTGCAAGGGGAGTCCCGGCCGTTTTCTGGCGGTCCAGGGTAACCTGGCCGCCAGCCTGGATCAGATACCGCCGGAGGCCAGATCCGCATTTTATCCCCGACCCGTCTCATCAACACCGAGCATCTTCCGCTGTTCGGGGACAAGAACCTTGATCAATGAAAAAGAAAGTTTCTTTCCCTACCCGCCCTTTTCCTTTTCCTGTTTTCTCAAAAAGACCGAAAGGATTTATCGGATCTTCTGCAGGCCTACACACTTTAAATAGAGGGTTTCCGGCATGGAAAGCAGCACCGGGTGGTCCGCGGCCTGAAAGCCCCGGTAGCCGATGTGCGCCAGCCCGTTCTCCCTGGCGACGGCTCTTCTCAAAAGATCCAAAAAATCCGGCTCGGAAAGGTGACGGCTGCAACTCGATGAAAAAAGCCACCCCCCCGCCCGGAGCCTTCGCCATGCCAGGCGGTTCAGCTTTTCATAGGCTTTCAGTCCCTGGTGAAAAACTTTCGTCGATTTGATAAAGGCGGGAGGATCCGCGACGATGATGTCGAAAGTGTTTGACTCGTTTTGAAGATATTTGAAAACATCGGCTTTGAAAAATATCATCTTTTCCGGAGGAATCCCGTTGCGCAGGGCGCTGGATTCAACCAGGGAAAGGGCGGATCCGCTCTGATCTACAAATGCGACGCGCATCGCTCCTTTTTTAAGGGCGAGCAGTCCCCAGGCGCCGCTGTAACAATACAGATCCAGCACAGAAGCACCCGGAACCGTTTCCACGACATTCCCGAAAAACATGCGATTTTCCCGCTGATCCATGAAAAACCCCGTTTTTTGGCCCTGGACCAGATCTGCCACATAGGTTGTGTCATTTTCCTTGAATTCTACTTGCCGAAGGTCTTTTTCATTTCCTTTGACAACGCGGCAAAACGCATTCAGATTTTCCAGGACTCGGAAAGCGGAATCTCCCCGGGAAACGATCCCATCCACCCGGCGATTGAAAACCTTTTCAAACAGAGCCGCCCCCTCGATTTCAAGAAAGGGAAGCAGCCGGTCCATACCGGCGGTGCTTGATTGAAAAACGAGAGATCCCTCATACGCATCCACCACGAGGCCCGGAAAAAAATCGCCCTCGGAAAATACAAGACGGACCGCTCCGGTGAGCCCGGCTGCCTTTCTTTTTAAAAAAGCCGCCCGCAGACGGTTCCTGAGCAAATCAGAAATGTTTTCACTTTTTCCGAAATCGACGATGCGGCCGGCAATCAGGCTGTGCCTGTTGAAATAACCGGTGCCCATGATCCTGCCGTTGAATTCAAAATAGCACCAATCGCCCGGAGCGGAACAATTTTCCTTTTTTTGAATTTCGTTTGAAAAGATCCACAAATGCCCTCGCTCTAGGTTCTCGGCAGCCCGCCTGGAGATAGAAAAGGAATGCATGATGGGGGAATGAAGTTCCATAGGAGTCAATACAGATGCTCGTCTACATAGCGCGAGAGAATCTCGGCGGTTGCCCGGGGCGGGCGAACGGCGAAGTAGCTGTCGATGACGGCATGAGCGAATTCATGGGCCAGGATCCCCTCATGAACATCTCCGGCATTAAGATAAATTATGCGTTTCATACAGGTACCAGGCCCGCATGTGAAGCGTTTTCCCCGTTATGCGGGCGTATATCCGGCTCAGTGCCTCTTTATTCGGATACACGTGTATCCGGACTTTATTGATTCTTCGCCGCATATCCAGTATTTCCCGCACACGTTCGAAAATGGCGTCCACCTTCTTTTGAATCGAAACCGCCGGATCCACCGACCTTAAAAAGGAAAAAAGGTTTTTCAGCGCCATATCCTCCGGTGAAAACCGGATGCAGCTATCCAGCCGCTCCAAATCCGATATGGATTGATAATGATTGAGGCTTTCCGATAGATCTTTGAGCTGATCGTTTTTTCGAAGCCGTATTTTTATGGTGAGATCTCCCTGCCCGATTAGTTTTAGTTCTTTTTCAAACCGAAATATGGGTCCGGCGATCTTATGCGAAATAAACAGAACCACCATGATGGTCGCAAGCCCGATAATCACAAGGGTGATAAGATTGGTCAAGATAACCGAGGGGAGAATGGCAAAGCCGGTTTTTCGAACAAGCAGCCGTGAATTTTCAAATGTCGAAGTCAACGTCCCGTTTGAGAGGAAAAACAGAATCGTCATGGACAGCAGGCAGCCTGCCAGAACCAGCAGACAGAATTTTAATATGAATTTGGTCTGATACTCTTTTTTAACAAAGAAATGTCTTCTCACATAGGGCCGTTCTTGGGTCATGTCGGGATCCCTCGATTCCGGGGTTACAAAAATATATCCTATTCTCCGTAAAGAAACTTTTCATTAATATGAATCCGTGCGTCTCTGTGCAGCGATTCAATCCATTCCACAAGTTTCCGGCTCTTTTTTTCTTCTGCAATTTCCTTGATGATCTTCTCCTGAATCTCTACCAGAGGCGGGATATGGCTGCGCACTTTTTTCATTTCGCTGTATCGCTTTTGAACCTCTTCATCGGTGACATAGATCGTTTTTGCAAAAGAATTTCCCTTTAATTCCATTACATCCCGTATAAACGTGCTTTTCCAGTAACGCTCGATGGCTTTGATGAACTTTTCTTTACGGTCCAGCTCCCGTTCTACCGCCTGCTGCATGAGAAGTTCTTCCCGGATCATTCGTTCCAGCAGAATGCGTTTCGCTTTCCGGGTTGCCTTGTATTCCCCTTCCATGGTTAAGTCCGCCACAAGCTGCTCTTCAAATTCTTCGATGTCCAGACAACAGTCGTTGACTTCTGCAAGAACCTCTTTCTTTTCAGCTTCCCCCTTAAACGAGCAGGCGCATAGAAGAAAAACGAGGCACAATAGGATAAATAATGCCTTTTCCATTGTGCTTCCCTTTCTATAAAAGACCGAACATCTGTGAGCGCATCCGACCGGCAGGGATGAATAGCCTCGTTACGGCCGGGAGGATGTCTATCAAATGGGACGTAAATCGTCAATATCCAGGGCATTCAGATGTGATCGAAGCTGGAGGAGGCTGAAAAGCCGGTTGACAATCCGTTCCCATCTGTGGAACAAAAAAATGTCTGTTAACGGAACAAAGAAAGTCTCCAGGGTGATGTTTCATTCTTTTTCACACTTCACAATTGGTTTTCACGAGCGATGTCATGACCAGGAAACATAATGATATCAGAATCATCCAGGGTGACACCCGTATTCTGCTCATTGCCCCCCACGGAAAGGCGACCAGACCCAGAGATGACATAAATACCGATAAAATCACCGCCGCCGCCGCAGAGCGTCTCAACTGTTCCGCCATCGTCAACGATGTGTTCAGAAGAAAGAAATACAATTTCAATTCAATTCAAAGCGCGTCCACGCATCCCAGCTTCATTGAGTCTGTCCAAAAGGTTGTGGATTCAAAGGAGCATACCCTGGTTGTTTGGGTGCACGGCGCCGGGGATGAGGCGATAAACAAGGAATCCATACGCGCCGGTTGCAAGGAAGAGCCGGAGCGACTACATGCGGTAATCGGCTACGGTCAGGGACCGAACTCCGCGGTAAAGCCAACTGACCGAAAAAAAACGGACAAAAGCGGACGACCCACCGCAAGCCAGAAGACCGTGGAGCAGCTTCGGGACCGGCTTACACAAAAAGGAATGACCACCACCCTGACGAGTGAAAACGCCCTCAATTTCCGCGGGCGTTCCCTTGATAATATGAATCAATGGTTTGTCAGTGAAGGATACGATTTCGGCAAGGTGGAGTCGGTTCAACTTGAAATACGAATGACTCCGTTCAGATTGAAAAGTAATGTTGATCGGACGGCACAAATCATTGCCGATGCCTTGTCCGAGCTTGTCCCGCTCACACCCTTTTAAAGCAGAAATGAATCTGAGAAAGGAAACTGAAATTTGGAAGTCGATTATTCGAGCGCCGGTTTCTGGACGTTGATGGCGACGACGTTTATTCTCGCCACCACCCACAGTGTATCTCCGGACCACTGGTTCCCGTTTGTCATGGTTGGAAGGGCAAAAAACTGGCGGATCTCGCGGGTACTGCTGCTCGCCGGCATCGCCGGCGCCGGCCATACGGGAACGTCCGTGCTTATCGGCCTAGCCGGTGTGTTTGCAAAAAAAGGAGCCGCAAGAAACATCGCCGAATGTTTAGAGAATGCAACCCCATGGCTTTTAATGATATTCGGTTTCGGGTATGCAGCCTATGCGCTCTATAGACATCGGTTCGGTCTGCATGGCCATTCCCATGGTTTTCCGATGAGTAATCGACTGTTGAGGATGGCTCCGGATGGCATTCCCTATGATGACCACGGCCATTCTCATCACCACGAGCAGGGTCATCATTATGATCCTGCTCGTGATCTCGAGCACGGGTACGAGCGTAACAAAGGCGTGCAAATCGGAAACGTGAATCTCTATCTTCACAATATGGACGTACACATCACCATCTCGCACGATGATCACTCCCACGATTTCGACAAAACCGAAAAACCCGACCATGCCCACCCGCATTCGCACTTCGAGGTTATACATAGCCACGAACATCACCATGAAATAAAAGGAAAACCGGCGCCACTCCATAGCCACGACGGCCGCGATCGCGCACACAGAGTCTATATAGAGAACAAAAAGGCAGGCCTGGGTCTGGTGGTCATTTTGGGACTGACACCCTGTATCGCGCTTTTGCCCATGACCTTTGCAACGGTAAAATACGGAACCGCGGCGATTATTCTGGTGAACGGCACGTTTGCCGTAGCGACTATCGGCACGATACTGTTTTTTACATGGCTGGGATGTATGGGCCTGTCCTGGATCAAGCTCAATTTTTTCGACGAATACGGAGACATTATTGCCGGGAGTATCATTGCTCTTTTGGGCGTCACGACAAAAGTGTTTGCGTTGTAAAAAGTAATTTCAGAAGCGCCTCGATTGTTTGCCCGTCAGACTTTCGATTTCGACCTTGATGACGGCCGTACGGTTGAGGATGTTCGTCGGGAAAGAAAACGTTCGGGATGAGTACTGTGCCATGAGAAGAGTCAGAGCATTTTGCTTGTCCGTGAGTCCCTCGAGCAGTTGCGCCGTGCCGAATCCGATGACGCTCTGATACCGTATCCCCCAATCACAACCCTGGTCCGCCTCGATCAGATTTTCGACGATATCGAATTCAAAACAAACCCGGTTGTTCCGACGCAAGATTTCTATTTTCCTTCCGTCTTTCGCACAATGAAAGTACAGCGCATTTCCGTCATATCCGAAACACAGCGGAACGACATATGGCTGCTCCCCATCGGACAGGCCGAGGCGGCATACCTGACTACGGTAGATAATTGAGTCAATCACCGATCTATCCTTTATTTCATTTTCGCTTCTTCTCACGGGTTCCCTTTCCGGCATCGTCGGCCATTACCTGCGAGCCCGTCCTGCGCCCGCAAATCAGTCGCACGGCACTTTTCGACAGTCATTATCATGATCGACATGGTTTTTCAATTTTACTGATCTTCATTGTATCCGTCACTAAGGAGTGCTAATGAAGTAGCAACAACAAACGCAATGAAAGGAAAGGTCATGAAAATTGCCGTCAGTGGAAAAGGCGGGGTCGGAAAGACAACCTTCTCCGCGTTCTTGATCCGGACCTTTAACGAGATGGGCCGGCATGTCCTCGCCATCGACGCGGACCCGGACGCCAACCTCGGCGCCGCTCTGGGGATATTCGACGCACACACCATCGTGCCGATATCCGAGATGAAAGAGCTCATTTTTGAGAGAACAGAAGTCGGCCAGGGAGGCATCGGAGGCTTTTTCAAAATGAATCCCCGGGTCGATGATCTTCCGGATGCCCTTTCCGTAAAATTCGATAACATCAAACTCATGAGGCTCGGGGGGATAAAAAAAGGCGGAGGGGGATGCATCTGCCCGGAAAGTACCCTGCTCAAAGCGCTCATTACGCATATCGTTCTGGCAAGAAACGAGGTGGTGATCATGGACATGGAAGCCGGGATCGAACATCTGGGCAGGGCAACCGCAAGGGCTGTGGACAAATTGATCGTGGTGGTCGAACCGGGTAGACGCAGCATCGAGACGGCCCATCATATCCGGAAACTGGCCGCCGATATCCATATGCGCGACATCGCGCTGATCGGAAACAAAATACGAGGACCTGAAGATGAAATTTTTCTACGGCGAAATCTTCCGGATTTGAATTTTTTGGGTTTTATTCCCTATGACGACGCATTGATCGAAGCGGATCTGAAATCAATTTGTCCGTTCGATGTGGACACCCCCGCAAAATCGATTGTCCGCAAAGTGGTCGCCGAACTGTTCGACCGAAAACAATAGCCGCCATGAAAAAACCATATGACGGAAAATTCAGGCGGCATCCAAGGCGTGAGGCTCATCGACCGGCCATCGAACCGGCAGCCGACGGTCGCCTCAAGAAGGTATTTGCATCGATAGGGATTCCAGAGAAAACCGGATTTATTCCGGATCCGTTTCAGGTGGAGGCGGTATCCAAAATCCGCTTATCCGACTGTCTGGTTACCGCTCCGACAGGATCCGGAAAAACGTGGATCGCGATGGAAGCCATCCGTTATTTTTACCAACAGGGGAAAAAATCCTGGTATGCTTCGCCGCTGAAAGCACTGTCAAATGCAAAATATTCGGAGTTTTCAAAAGTATTCGGGGCTGACTCCGTCGGCATTTTAACCGGAGACCGAAAGGAAAATGCCGAAGCACCGATCCTCGTCGGCACCACTGAAATTCTCCGAAACCAACTCTACGATGCCATGCACACAGGCCGTGATTTATCGACGGATCTGGTGGTGCTGGACGAAGCGCATTTTTTAGGTGATGAAGACCGCGGTGTCGTCTGGGAAGAAACCATCATCTATCTGCCGGCCAGGATTCCGCTTCTCCTTCTGTCGGCAACCATCGGAAATGCCGATCAAATAGCGGCATGGATTTCATCGATTCGATCCAAAAAGTGCCATGTGGTTAAAGAGACCCGGCGGCCGGTCCCTCTGTACGCCCTGTTTTTTCATCCATCCGGGACCCTGTATCCTTTGATGGAGCCGGATACCAGCCGCCCCGGAAAGCACCGGATCGATAAAAAGGTGCGTGCCTATCTGTCCTCAAAACACCCGCAGCCGTTTGCCCATTCAGCCGGCCTCCCTCCTTTCGGTGATATTCTCCGGGTACTGAAAAAGTACTACCTGCTTCCGGCGATATTTTTTTTAAAATCCCGTTCGGATTGTGACACCGCGCTCGAACGGTGCTTCGAAAATCGTGTCGAGGAAGACAAAAAAAACAGGTTGCGCCAGCGGATCGATCAACTCGTGGAGAAATATCCCCAAACGGCCGGACACCGCCAGCTCTACCACCTTGAACATCTGGCCGTCGGAGCCCACCACGCCGGCCAGCTGCCCTTATGGAAACTGATGCTTGAAAAGCTGATGGCAGACGGGCTTCTGGATGCCGTCTTTGCAACCTCCACCGTTGCAGCGGGGGTGAACTTTCCTGCGCGAACGGTCGTTTTCCTGAATTCGGACCGATTCAACGGAAAGGAATTTATGCCTCTCGATCCTACACAATTTCATCAAATGACAGGCAGGGCCGGCCGAAGGGGGATGGACAACATTGGATTTGCTGTGATGTTTCCCGGCAAATATATGGACATGCGCCTGTGTTCCAAGCTGATCATTTCTTCGCCTTCGGATGTGGTGAGTCAGATTAAAATCAACTTCTCCATGGTCCTGAATCTCCTTCTCTCGCACAGTCCGGACCAGATAGAGCAGTTGCTTGAAAAATCATTTGCCGCCTATCTGATGACAAAAGATAAAAGGTCTATGGCCGGGTCCTCAAAAAACACCGTGTGTCGAAATACCCAACTATGGAGAGATTTTTTGAGGCACCTCGATTTTCTAAAAGAAACCGGCTACGCCCTGAAAAGCGGCGAATTGTCCGAAGACGGCGCATGGGCATCCCAGCTTCGCGTGGACCAGCCGCTTCTCATCGCAGAGGGTCTCAGACGCGGTATTTTCCCTGCATCGGATCCGGTCCTGCTTGCGGCCGTTATCGCCTCATTTGTAAATGAGCAGGAAACCGATGAACGGATAGAAAAAAAATATTCACCTCAAAAGCTCATGGTTCATTTTCAGCGCGTAAAAAAGGGGCTGAAGCCGTTTGTCGAGCTTATGATTGAACGCGGGTTCGCCGCCAGACCGTTGTTTTTGAGGCCAGCCGTCGCCATGCACGCATGGGCTTCCGGTGTTTCATGGGAAAATGTGGTTTTTCTGTCCGGTGCCGCCGAAGGCGACTTTTCCATGCTGGTTCTTAGAACCGCCGACAACCTGAGGCACATCAGGACCCTTGGGCATGTTTTTCCTGCCACCGCAAAAGCATCCGAACAAGCCATCGACCTGATTCTGAAAGATCCCGTGGTTATGGATTACGAAGGCTGATCGATCGTGCCTCCGGTTAAACGGTGTGCGGGATGAATCTGGATCTATGAAACGATATACTCGGGTGGTTTAGCCTTGACAAACCGCCCGGCATTTGTCACTTTTTTCTTTTTAGTTTTATCAACCTATTGATGATTTTTTTTCGAACGGGAGCACAGGAACCATCTATGCCACCGGTTATTTCCATCGTCGGTTATTCAGGGTCGGGAAAAACGACACTCATTGAAAAGCTCGTCCCGGTACTCAAACAGCGCGGATACCGCATCGGCACGATAAAACATGCATCAAAGGGTTTCTCTCTGGACAAAAAAGGAAAGGACAGCTGGCGCCATAAGGCAGCGGGCGCCGACGCGGTGATGGTCGTGTCACCGGACGGCATCGCCTTTGTAAAAAATGAAAATTGCGATAACCTGACCCGGATCGAACCGTATTTCGATGATATGGACCTTGTCATCACGGAGGGATACAAAAAGGAACATCACCCGAAAATCCTTGTATTTCAAGACTCAAATCCTCAAATCCTGCTGACCGAACACGATTCCGATTTGATCGCCCTTGTGACCGACGCCGACATCGACGTCCACGTACCCAAGTTCGGGCTTAATCATATCGATGCCCTGGCGGATCTGATCGAAAGCCGGTTTCTATTGAAAAAATGACGAAGAATTTATCGCTCGAAAAAACCATCGGGATACAGAAAAATCTGGAACATGTGCTGGATAACCTGCGGGAAGGAATTATCGCTCACGACCTACAAAGACGCATCTTTTTCTTCAACCGTGAAGCCGAAAGGATTACCGGCTACACCAGAGAAGAAGCGACGGGCAGGGATTGTCACGATGTATTCGGCAGGCCGCTCTGCGGAGATCGGTGTTCTTTCTGCGGAGAAAAACCGCTTTTAAGCGATCATACCACATACCCCATTACCATCCTGTCAAAAAGCGGCGAGACCAGGCGGGTAGATATGGCCGTCACCATGATGCGGGATGAAAACGACCGGTTTATCGGCGTGCTGGCTTCTCTCAATGATGTAACCGATCTTCTGGATTTCAAAATAAGGGCCGCAAAACCGAGAAAATTCTCCAACATCATCGGTCAAGACGCTAAAATGCTCCAGGTATTCCAGCAAATCATCGATGTCGCAGGCTACGACTACCCCGTACATATCTCCGGAGAAACAGGAACCGGCAAGGAGATGGTTGCGGCGGCGATTCACAGCGAAAGCCGTCGGAGCGGCGGCCCCTTCGTCCCCATCAACTGCGGCGCCCTGCCGGAAGGACTCATCGAAAGCGAACTTTTCGGTCATGTCAAGGGTGCCTTCTCCGGAGCTATTCGGGATAAGAAAGGCCGATTCGAACTCGCCAACGGCGGGACCCTTTTTCTGGATGAGGTTTCGGAGCTTTCCAAATACATGCAGGTCAGGCTGCTGCGCGTTTTACAGGACGGTTTGTTCGAACGGGTAGGAGGCGAAAAAACGCTGTCGGTAAACATCCGTATCATCAGCGCGACAAATAAGGACCTGAAAAAAGAGATACTGAAAAACAACTTTCGAGAAGACCTGTATTACCGGCTCAACGTGTTTCCCATCTGCCTGCCCCCCTTGTGTGAACGAAAAAACGACATACCGCTTCTAATCGACCATTTTCTGAAAAACCATTCAGAGTCCCACGGAAATAAACCCTATGGAATCTCGAAAAAAGCGCTGTCTTTGATGATGGACTATCACTGGCCGGGAAATGTTCGTGAACTTCAAAACGCGGTCTGGTTCTCGATCGTAAAATGTAAGGGAAAAATCCTCTCCGCCGAGCATCTTCCGATAGAGGTTCTGGGATACAAAAACCTGCACTCCAGCCCGAAACCGTCAAGGAAATTGGAACCGGAGACTGTTTTGTCCGCGCTTGAAAAAACCGGTGGGAATAAAATTAAAGCGGCAAAGCTCCTCGGGGTCGGCAGAGCGACGCTCTATCGCTTCATGAACAATCATCCCGATCTGCTCCGAGAATGACCCTGAGCTGAAACCACAGAGAAAACCTTCAGGTTGAATAAACAGGCGCAAGGTGTAAGGAGTCGCACCTGCGTCTTTTCGGCCTTACACCTTGTGCCTTGCACCTCATGCCTTATGCGACCTGTGAGATGTTCCCTCTCTATATGCCCTCGGTGCCCTGGTGAAAAAATAAGCTGCCGTTCGGATATCGACCTAATGCCGAATATTATGCGACGTCCATTTCCCTGCGTGTGGCCATATCCACAAGAATCCGCTCCCTTGCCTTGTCTATACCGAGATCTTTCCGCTTCTTATCGATATGTTCTATCATCATCTGCGCCATTTCATAGGGATCGATCGTAAATCCCCATTTGCCGAGGCCCTGTTCTTCAAGACCTTTGAAAAGCAGGCGATGAAATTTGGTCTCTTTAACAATCGGAAATGTTACACCGAAAACCGTAAAGACACCGGAGGCGACAAAGTATTGCCCGATGCTGATCGCTTTTTCACTCATCCATTCCGGTGCAGCCCCGGCGACAGGCAGATCTGCGATGGCATTGCCAAGTCCCCCGGTCCTGACCATTTCGGAGGCGGCAATTAAAATTCGGCTGTTGTCGACACACGAGCCGAATCCAAGCACCGGCGGCATGCCCACCGCTTCACAGACCTCCATGAGGCCGTCTCCCGCCAAATGGGCCGCTTCGGGCGTCAGAAGGCCGGCCTTGGCCAGAGCGATCTGGGAACAACCGGTCTGAAGCACCAGAACGTCATTTTTGATCAATTCTTTTACCAGTTCGACATGCACCCAATCCTGCTTGACGCGGGGATTTGTGCATCCCACGACTCCGGCAACCCCCCGAATCCTGCCGTTGATGATGTTGTCGTTCAAGGGGGTGTAGGATGACCGGAACGTTCCGCCGAGCATATAGTTGATATATTCATGAGAAAATCCGTGAATGCCGGCGTTGGTGATATTCGGAATCTCGATTTGGGCCTTCCGGTTCTTGAACCGGGTGATGGCCTTGATCACGACTTCATCCGTGCATTCGGCCGGATTGTGTTCGTTGAGTTCGATATGCTGGGCGCCTTCGATCCGGCATCTGGGATTGGTCGTAATAAGGGGGGTGCCGTAGCACTCGGCGACCTTTGCCAGTCCCTGTTTAATGCACTGCACATCGACGGTCATCGCATCGACGGCCCCGGTCACAAGAACCGCTTCCGTGGACATGAAATTGCCGACATGGGGAATGCCGTGCCTGGACAACATCTCCGCTCCCGAGCAGCACATACCGACCAGGTTGATGCCCGCAGCACCCGCCTCTTTTGCGGCTTTTACCAAAGTCGGCTCATTGACCGATACGAGCATGGATTCAAAGAGATTCGGCTCGTGTCCATGAACAATGATGTTCACTTCGTTTTTTTTCAAAACCCCCATATTGACATTCGCTTTGACGGGAGTCGGAGTGCCGAACAGAATATCCGAAATTTCCGTGGCGACCATTGATCCGCCCCACCCGTCAGAGAGCGCCGTACGGCTGAACTGTCTGGTGATATTTTCGTAATGCTGGTCCACTCCCATATGGGTTCGATGCATCAATTCCATGATTTCCCTCATGGCCCCACGCGGAACGATGCCGTGTTTCCGCCATGTTTCCAGGGTTTTTTGCGGGACCCGTTTCGCAAAGGGGATCTCTCCTTCCACCTGGGTATAGGTCCGCTCGAGCTCTTTGTACAGATCAAGAGCAACATCCTTTAACTCGCGCCCATCCACTTCGATCTCGAGAGAGCCCGCCACCTCCATGAGCTTATGGATATCCTTTATTTCATAATCGACGACATGTCCGTTCACCACCTCCCGAAATAAATCGAGCATGGCCATGCCGTGATCGGTATGGGCCGCAGCACCGCTGGCAACCATACGGGCGAAATTTCGGGCCATCACGGTGTCGATGGTCGCGCCGCAAACTCCCACGTTTTTGTAAGGATCCTTCGCATTGAGCCGACACGGTCCCATGGAGCAGTGCTTGCAGCATGCCGAATCCGAACCGATAGGACAGGCTTTCATGTTCAGTGCGCGGTCAAATGCGGTTTCAACTCCGTCTCTGCGGGCCTTTTCCAACATTTGAGCGGTTGCGTCACAGATTGTCAATTCTTTCGGGCTGACCTCTTTTTTGGGAGCCTCTTTTTTGGTTTCCATGCAAAGTCCTCCTTGGCACAAGAAGATGGGTTGTTTTTTTGGCTGCCTCTGTTTAATATAAAAATCGCCTCGGAAATATGTTCCCAAGTCAGAGGAATTTCAATTGGCGATGTATTTTTTATTAATAGGAATGATTATCAATAGTGATTATAGACACAATTTCCCTTTGTCAACAAAAAAACAGAAAAAAAATTTTGAGGGAGCCGGACACCAATGCATCCTTATTTTTTTAAAAGCGCCTGAAAAGGGGAAAGTGAAAACGCGTCTTTCTACCCGCCTGAACAGCGAAATCGTGCTGGAGTTGTATAGGTGCATGTGCAGGGACACTATCAAAACCGTCGAAAGCACGGGGCAAACGATGAGAATCTATTATCATCCTCCCGGGGCCGAAGAAAAAATGGCAGCCTGGCTCGGTGCGGATGTGACCCTTAGACCCCAGGTCGGAATGGATCTGGGCGCACGCATGGACAATGCGTTCAGGGAAACCTTTTCGGACGGTTATACGGAGGTGCTTTTAATCGGTTCAGATCTCCCGGATCTGCCCGGCGATTTTCTGACCGAAGCCTTCACCGAATTAAACAACCGGGATGCGGTCCTTGGCCCTGCTGCAGACGGCGGCTATTACTTGATCGGTTTTCGCTCCGACACCTATCTTCGGGATCTTTTTTTTAATATGCCCTGGGGGAGCCCGCTTGTCTTCGGAAAGACCATGGAAATGTTGAACCGCTGCGGTCTTCGGGTGTATCTGCTGCCCGTATGGAGGGACATCGACACCGTAGAAGACCTGATCGATTTGACGGAAAGGCATCGGAAAGGAAGTCTGAAAGGGACCGCCACCCTTCATTACATGAAAACCAAAGGGATTGAAAAAAGCCGCTTGTTGCGATGATTTTAATTTCGTTGACAGTCAACTTTTCGCGGATTATCATTTTTATTGTGTTTTTTTCCACCTGAGACAAGACAGGTGTGGAGATACCCTGATTTTTTAAAATCATCCGAAGAAAGGATCTTGATCATGGCTTCAACACCGGTAAAAATATTTTCTCTGAGCACCTGCAGTCACTGTAAAGCCACGAAAAAGCTGTTGGGAGAATGCACCGTTCAGTATGATTTTGTAGATGTGGACCTTCTGCAAGGAGAGGAAAGAGCCGCGGTGCTTGAAGATGTGAAAAAATTCAATCCAAAATGTTCCTTTCCGACGATTATCATCGGTGAAAAAGTCATCGTCGGATACAAAGAAAATGAAATCAAGGAGGCTTTAGGCCTATTATGAAAGTGCAAGAGCTTTACGAAAAACTGAAAACTTCTCAAGAGCCCAGGGGATACTTTTTCAATATAGACATTGAAAGGGTCTTTGAGTTGCTTGAAGCCCTGCAGATCAATAAAGAGCGATACGGATACATGGCATGCCCGTGTCGATTGGCGTCAGGCGATCGCGATCTGGACAAAGATATTATATGCCCCTGCGCTTATAGAGATCCGGATATAAAAGAATTCGGCAGCTGCTATTGCAATCTATATGTCTCTAAAGAGTGGAACGACGGCAAGATCCCGCATCCGTACGTTCCCGAGCGGCGGCCTTTGGAAAAATTCTTGGTAACAGTCTAGCTTTTTGAAAGAGCGCCTGGATCTTTTATCGAAGAGGCAAACTGTTACAATTTTTCTGGTCTGCGAGACGACCGGTGGACTTCGGCAATTCTTTGAAAACCGTTTTTTTTCATAACAACCGGGAGGCATGACGGGAGAAACGATGGAAAAGAAGATCAAGAAAGTGTGCAAATGTGAAAAGTGTGGGAATGAATCGGAGATGACGATTACTTGTACGCTTCCGGAAGCAGACGATGAAAAGAGTGTTTCCGGTTCACTCAAACCCGATGATCCACGATCCAAAATGCATGTCAAGGGAACTGCGGCATGTTCACACTGCGGCAACGAGGCCGAGATGTGGATCGACCTTGAGGTGTGATATGGATGATACCGCAAATATATTAAACACCGGACTAAGGGGAGTAACGATTGCCAGCTCCAGGATCAGTGATGTTGACGGCACGGCCGGCAAGTTGATTTATAGAGGGTATCTGGTAAAGGACCTGGCTGAAAATGCCTCGTTCGAAGAAGTCGTGTATCTGCTTCTTTATGAAAAACTACCGGACCAAATTGAATTGGAAAACTTTAAAGAAAGGCTCGCCGGAAAAAGGTCTCTGCCGGCGGATATCGTTACAGCCCTGGGCGTACTATCGAAAGCAGCATCTCCCATGGACATCCTTCAAGCCGCTGTATCGATGCTTGCCGCCTATGATTTCGAAATCAGAGACCGTTCCAGGGAAGCAGCGCTGCGCATGGCCATGCGGCTGACAGCAAAGTTCGCCACCATTGTCGCCGCGTGGGACCGGATCCGCAATGGGGAAAAGCCTCTTGATCCCAAACCGGAGCTCGGCCATGCTGCAAACTTTCTGTATATGCTTTCCGGCACGGTTCCCGACCCGGAGGTCGCACGTTTTTTCGATGTCGGTCTCGTGCTCCATGCCGAGCATTCGTTTAACGCATCCACATTCGCCGCGCGGGAAGTGGCATCCACGCGCGCCCATATTTATGCCGCTATTGGCGCCGCAGTCGGTTCTTTATCAGGAGAGTTGCATGGCGGCGCAAATGTTCGGGTTATGGAAATGTTGAAAGAAATCGACTCTCCCGACGCCATCGACGCCTATGTGGACAACATTCTATCGACCGGAGGAAAAATATTCGGTCTCGGACACGCCGTTTACAAAATCGATGACCCGCGTGCCCTTATCCTTGCCCCGATGTCCAGAATCATGGGCGAACGAACCGGAAATACCAAATGGTATCAAATCTCCAAAATACTCGAGGAAAAAGGCAAGGCCGCTTTTAAACGACAAAAAGGAACGGATATTTTCGTAAACATCGATTTTTACAGCGCATCGCTTTACCATTGCATGGGAATCCCTCTGGACCTTTTCACGCCGGTATTCGCCATCTCCAGAGTTGCCGGCTGGACGGCCCATGTAATTGAGGAGCAGTTTGCGGGCGCCGCTCCAAAGCCGGTGCTCTACCGCCCGGAGTCAGAGTATGTGGGGGATTATTGCGGACCCGAAGAATGCCCTTTCATTCCGATAAACAAAAGATAGGGATGCAGGCGCCTTTCAGCGGCGCTGTTTAAACGCTCAAGACTCCGGTTTGCCGTCGAAACAGGTAGAAACATGTGCGATCGGAATGCATCCAATTGCAATCGGTGGGACAATGAAGCACAGCCACAGAATGACCCGCCAGCGCAGGTTGATACTGGAAGAACTCAGGGAATCGGCCAATCACCCGAGCGCGGAAGAACTGTATGAAAACGTTCGGCGGCGGCTTCCCAGGATCAGCCGGGCAACGGTCTATCGAAATCTTGAAATTCTATCCCAGCTGGGCGAAATTCAACAGATCCACTACGGCGGCGCCCTGAAGCGCTTTGACGGTGATCCGAAAAACCACTACCATGTCCACTGCACATGCTGCGGAAGGATCGATCATGCGCCGCTCGGCTCTGTAAAAGAGGTTGAAAACGAGCTGCAGGCCATAACAAACTACAAAATTCTTGGACATCGGCTCGAGTTTATCGGGCTTTGTCCCGAATGCTCCGGGCATATGATCGCACCGGGCCTGAAAAAATATAAAAAGAGGTAACCACAGAAAAACCGAAAAATGGGATGCAAATGGCCGCAACTCTTCGCTTGATCTTTTTTGTCACTCATCCCGTCCTTCAATTTATCGGCATCTGCCTGTCTCTCTGCGTCCTTTTCCTCGGCATACAGCGGGTTCGATCGCTGCATATGAAGCACGAAACGCTTTTTAACTGGAGGCGTCATGTCTCTTTCGGCATCATGGCATTGATAACCTGGATCCTTGGTTTCGCCGGCGGTCTTTGGGTCGTCTATCGATCCTGGCATGGCTATTTCATCACAGGAATTCATGCGACGACCGCGTCAGTGATGTTGCCCCTTATTCTCTTCGGTCTTTTTTCGGGCTGGCATATGGATCGGCGAAAGAAAAAAAGAAAGCTGCTTCCCCTTCTTCACGGTGTGAACAACACCCTGGTTGTTTTGCTTGCACTGAGCCAGATCATCAGCGGGATATGGGTATTCCGCGTTTTCATATTGGGAAGATAAAGATCGCGGCAGCGCAGGCCGGTGAAAAAACGTCCCTTCTTTTTCGCTCTCCCGTTGAAACTGGGCCATGGCAAGACAACTATCGGTTTTTCTGGTTCCGGCGTTGCCGGTTTAGAACTTCGGCGGGTCAGTCGCCCTGACAGGCCATAAAATCGTCATACAGGGTTTCAAGAAATTTTTTATGCTTGGCTTCTTCCTGGCACAGCATTTTAAACAGTTCGATATGATCCGGTTTGCTCGCCTTTTCCAGGAGTTCGTTGTATAATTTCAGTGCCTGTTCCTCACGTTTCATGGCCAACCTCAAAATATCGGGATAAGACATCCCCTTCTCGTAAACAATATCGACCATGTAATCGCTTCGTTTCATGTCCGGAATCCACTTGTAATTGTAGTTTGCCAGCTCTGCCTGCTGTTCCTCGATATTTTCAAGCATGTTCTGATGCTTTCTCTCTTCCCTGGCCATATCCAGAAACAAATTTCTGTTTCCGGCAAACGACTCCTGATTTGCGCAATCTTCATAAAAAGCGGCGGCTTCCTTTTCTTTTTCGATAGCGAAAGTGATAATGTCCTCCAGGGTTTCAAATTTCATAATTTCCTCCTTGTGAAATGAAATTGGGTGTATTCGCTTCATATTAATAGTGGATTTGTAACCATTTGAAAAGGCTTTTTTACACCCCGCTATCCGTGTTTATGGGCGCCCCTTTCCATGAACTTTCCAAAGCCACGCCTGAAATTTTCTTGATTAATTCAGTCGCTTCCGATACATTTTCCGGTTAGCTGTTACAGGTTCATGCGAACCCTCGAACGCTTCCAATTTTTGAATCACACGGAGACAGTCGATGAAATGGAAACAATTTTTTACGCCCGCCAAAAATATGGACGCCAAGGAAGCCAGGGCTTATATGCAGGAACACCCTGAAGGCACCTTCATCCTGCTGGATGTCCGACAACCCGGTGAATATGAAAATTCACACATTCCCGGGGCAAAGCTGATCCCCTTGCCGGAACTTACGGAAAGGATTGAAGAGCTGGACCCTGAAAAACCGATCATCACCTATTGCGCCATTGGCGGACGCAGCCGCGCTGCCTCGCAACTGCTGAAAGGAAAGGGGTTTAAAGAAGTCTACAATCTTGCCGGCGGGATCAAGGCGTGGGAGGGATCGACGGCTTTCGGACCCGTTGAAACGGGCATGACGCTTTTTACCGGCAAGGAATCGCCCCAGGATGCCCTCAAACTGGCATACGGCATGGAAGCCGGCCTGTCGGAGTTCTATCTTAAGGCAGCCGAAAGGATTGCGAATTCCAACACAACAGAAATACTCATAAAACTGGCGGAAATCGAAGAGAGGCACAAGCTGCGGCTCATCGGGCTTTATCGCGATCTGACAAAGAGTCCAATTGAAAAAGAGGCGTTTGAAAAACAGGTCGATGCATCGATGATGGAGGGAGGTTTTACCACCGACGAGTTTCTCGCCCGACACCGGGCGTCCATGGAATCCGTCACCGATACCCTCAGTATCGCCATGATGCTCGAAACCCAGGCGATGGATCTTTATATGCGGTATGCGCACAAAAGCCTCAACGAGGATGCCCGTCAAATCCTTCTGGGCCTTGCAGAAGAGGAAAAAACCCACCTCGCTCGCCTAAGCGAGCTTTTTCAACCAGTGCCGTGATGCGGTTTTGGGGTTCAAAATCCGGCGTCGATCAAAGTATCGTCTTTACCGCGTCTATGATTGCCCCATAATCCGGCTCCCGGGCGATCTCCGGAACGAGTTGCACGTATCGTATTACGCCTTGCCGATCCACGACAAACACCGCACGCGCCAGCAACCGCAGCTCCTTGATGAGCACGCCATATTTTTGTCCGAATTCGGCCGCAAGATGGTCGGAGAGGGTGATTACCCGGTCGATCCCGGCCGCACCACACCAACGTTTTTGAGCAAAGGGCAGATCCATGCTGATCGTCAGAATCGCTACTTCCGGACCGAGATTGGCCGCTTCCTGATTGAACCGACGTGTTTCCATATCGCAGACCGGGGTGTCCAGCGACGGCACAGAAGAGATGATGCAGACCTTTCCTCGAACAGACGACAGGCCAAACGGTTTTAAACCGGTATCGAGAATCGTAAAATCCGGTGCGGCATCTCCCGGTTGCAGTTCTTTACCCATAAGTGTCAGAGGATTTCCTTTCATCGTCACCCTGCCTGTACGTTCTTCCACATCCACCTCTCTTTCTGTAAGCGTTTACGGATCCATGGGTTCAACGGTTTAAAATTCCGCAGAGATACGGCTAACCGGTTTTTCCCCCAGACCGTTAATTGATTGGAAATCTTTTTTCAGTATTTCATTTGAATCCCGTACCCCTTGAACCCTGTCCGCCGCAGGCGGATCATAACAACCCAAATTCTTTGGGAAATGATTCCTTCTGCGTAAAATAAGGTTGATATAAAGAAGGTCAATCCCAAGCCGAAGGATTGAAACCCGGTACCGGGTAAACCTTGGCCAGCCGGTGCGGAGATGCCCCGAGAAGATAAAGCATCCTGATCGTCCAGTTGCGCATCGTGCAGGTCACGATCCCCTCCTTTTCCCACCTTCTGGGAGAAGTTTGGACCTTTTGCGGCAATAGAGCGACTTGCCGACCCATCTTTTTTATACGCCGCATCAGGTCGACATCTTCCATAATCGGAATGTTTTTAAATCCGCCGATTCTGTGAAAGAATGCGGTGCGGATGAAAATAGCCTGATCCCCATAAGGGATACGGCTAACCCTCGTGCGGATATTGGCGATGGTTTCAATCAATCGAAAATATTTTTTTCTCGACTGAATTCCCAGACGGAAGGCGCCGCAAACGATGCCCTTTTGGCTCGTGGCACGACGAATCCAGCCGAATGCGCCGACAGGCAGCGTGGTGTCGGCGTGCAAAAAGAGCAGAAGATGGCCTGCGGCTTGCGCGGCGCCCTGATTCATCTGTAATCCTCTCCCCCTTGGCCCCAGCATCTTCTTTACACGATTGCAATCAATGACTCCAATTGTGGCGCCCTGCGGATCTCCATCTACGACAATTATTTCGCAACCGGAGCCGCAATCGCTTTTCAACAGATGGTCGATGGTTCGGTTGATGCAGGCCGCTTCATCGAGAACCGGGATGACAATGGAAATCTGAACAGTCAACTTCTCCATCCTTACGCTGTTTCATCGGTTTTCTGATGATACACATCTGTTTCACGAAGCACTCCCAGGTTTATTCGGAAAAACCCGCTATTAAATTATAACCTGCCTGAAATCAAACAATTTTTTTCTTCTCCCGATCCTTGGCACAGATTTTGATAAACCTAATCCGGACAGGCTGGAACCAATACGCCATTTTTTCATTGAACCCCGTTGGAGTTACTGTCGGTGAAACGCTGTGATGAAAATATAGATAAGGCCATAGCGCTTATAGAGTCAATGATTCATATGGCCGATGAAGGGGATGCCCACCGAGAAGACGTTGGGTGCGGTATTTTGTTTGGATTTATGCGCGACTCGGCCTATAAGTTGAAAAAGCTGGCTGAAGAAGAGAAGCGGAAACATATTCAAAAAAGGGAATAGAAGGAAAGCGGAAGACGACCATCGGTCGGGGGTAGATAGGTCTTGATGAAATCTCCAAGAAAGGATATATAAGGAATAAGCGGCGGAACGGATGTGACCGGCGAATGCATAGAAGCTGTTTCAAAACCCTGGATCAGGTTGGAGGGCAAAGTGCAGGTTGACGAAAAAGCGGGGCATATATGCTAGGTTGTGAGCATTTTGAGGAGACCTGCAACGCAGCCATCTGGCCTCGGACGAAGTTTTGAAATGACTTCTCGGTCAAAAACCGGCCTGCAGGTTGTTTCAATTGCCATCGGCAAAAGGAGGCGAATACATGAATACCTGGAAATGTAACAATTGCGGATACACCTTTGATGCGGACATACCACCGGACAAGTGTCCTTCGTGTAAAGAAAAATGTGAATTTTTGAATGTGACCTGCTACACCCCCGAATGTCAGGGAGTGGGATTCGATCCGAGGCTCGGGAAAAAGTAAACGGACACGGCTCGGACAGGGCGGAGAGACCCCAGTTCCTGAGCGCGACTCTGCAAAGATTTAACGACCGCACGTCCATCAATCGCCGGGTGCCCGGCCCGAAGAAAAATGGGAGGTTGATATGTCCACGCCACGACACTGTCCAGGGTTCGAACAGTTCAGACAACTGAAATCTTTTATCTGCAAGTGTCCTGAATGCGGCGCAGAGAAAGAGATCTTTTCGGATGAATTCGACAGAACCCACATGTGCAAGAAATGTGGAAAGGAACTCGATTTTTCACAATGCAAAATTGAAGGCGGCGGGTAACCAAGCTGTAAGTCGATACAAAACGCTGACCGTTGTTTTCAGCGACCCAATTCGTCAGTCCGAAAATCGCAGGAGGATTGTATGGAGTTACAGGCGCTGTGGTTTTTCCTGTGGGGTTTGCTGTGGGCCGTTTTCTTTATGACGGACGGGTTCGATTTCGGCGTCGGCACCCTTTTGCCTTTTCTTGGTAGAACGAACGACGAAAAACGCATCATGATCAACACCCTGGGCCCCTTGTGGGACGGCAACGAAGTCTGGCTGATCACCGCGGGAGGCGTCACCTTTGCGGCATTTCCGCTTGTTTACGCCGTCATGTTCTCGTCCCTGTACAGCGCCCTGATGCTTATCCTTTTTGCGCTGATCATTCGGGGCGTGTCATTTGAATTCCGGAGCAAGGTCAATCATCCGGTGTGGCGACAGCTGTGGGATACTTGCATATTTGTCGGCAGTCTCCTCCCCGCGCTGCTTTTTGGAATCGCGTTCGCAAATATCTTCAAAGGATTGCCGATCAATCAGGAAGGTATTTACGAAGGTGTGCTTTTTGATCTGCTGAATCCATACGGCCTTTTGGGTGGAGTACTATTTCTGATGCTCTTTCTCATGCACGGATCCCTGTGGCTTTCCATCAAGACCGATGGCGAGCTCCGCGACAGATCGGTCGCGACAGCCCATTTGATTTGGTTCTTTTTGCTCGCGGCGACGGTTGCTTTCCTGATCGCCAGCAAGTTTTTCACACGGCTTTATGACAATTATACAGCAAACCCCGTTCTGTTCCTTTTCATTCTTGTCACCCTCATCGCCCTTGCGGGCATAAAAATTTTTCTTATAAAGCAGGCCTTTTTCAAAGCATGGGGATCTTCGTGTGCGACGATCATCGGTGCAACATTCTTTGGAGTCATCGGACTTTACCCGAATATGATCCCCTCCAGCATCAACCTGGAATACAGCTTAACTGCGCATAATGCATCTTCCAGCCCTCTAACCCTCAAGATCATGCTGGTCGTAGTCGTGGTTTTCTTGCCTGTTGTCATCGCATACCAAACATGGACCTATTTTCTTTTCAGAGACAAAGTAACCCGTGACGACCTCGCCTATGACGAATCTTACTAGCACCGGCGCAACATGGGATGACTCATCCCTATATCCCGATCACCATTTACCGGTTCAGGCTTTTTTCTTTGGGCAGGAAACAAACGATGCCGTCTGTGCGGGAGGCGATCGGCCGTGAATAGAAAAATTTTTGCGCTGACAACCGGCGCAATGATCCTGGCCGCGGTCGCGGGTAGCGGAATTCAACCCAAAGGCGCCGAACAGATGGAACTTTCCGGCGGAAATGCGGGAGAGGTCCCGTTTCCCCATCACCGGCACCAGAGAGTCGTCAATGAATGCACGACATGCCATGATCTATTTCCTCAAGAACCCGGAGCGATTGAACGACTTAAGGCCGAAGGCAAATTACAAAAAAAACAGGTCATGAACAAGCATTGCATCAAATGCCATCGTGAAATGGAAAATGCCGGGAAGAAGTCCGGCCCTCTTCGCTGCAAGCAATGCCATAACTCATAAGGATAATAATAGGATGCTGGTACTTGGCATACAAGGAAGTCCCCGTCGCAAAGGGAATACGGCGTATTTGTTGTCGGCGTTTATGGCCGAGGCGGAAAAACTCGGCGCATCGACCCTCGTCGTCGAAGTCGATCAAAAAAATATCACCCCCTGTAAGGAATATGTCGTTTGTGAAAAGAAGGGGTATTGTCCTATAGAAGACGAAATGACCCATGAGATCTATCCGCTGCTTCGAAAAGCCGAGGTCATCGTCGTCGCCACACCGATATTTTTCTATAATGCAACGGCGCAGCTAAAGGCCCTGATCGACAGAAGCCAAACCTTATGGGCGAGAAAATATCGGCTGAACCTCACCGATCCTGCTCGGCATATCCGACGCGGTTTTCTGCTCAGCGTGGGAGCCACCAAAGGCAAAAACCTTTTCGAAGGTCTGCATCTGACCATGAAATATTTTTTTGACGCCGTCGGCGCCGGTTATGACGGCAGTCTGACATACAGAGGAATTGAAAAAATCGGCGACATGAAGAAACATCCAACCGTTCTCGGGGACGTTGAAAAAGCCGCCCGGAATCTTTTAGATCCTTTGATGGGAAGGAAAAAGATCCTGTTTCTCTGCCGTGAGAATGCCTGCCGCAGCCAGATGGCCAGCGCTTACGCCCAGTTTCTTTTCGGTCGCCAAATCGACGCATCGAGCGCCGGCAGCCAGCCGGCGGAAGATATCAACCCGGTCATGCAGGCGGTTATGCAGGAAAAAGGGATCGACATGGCTTTTCGTCGACCCAGATCGATCGATGACGCGCTGGCGGAGTGCAAACCGGACAGAATCATCACCATGGGATGCGGGGAGGCGTGTCCCATCATCCCGGGAGTTAAAATCGAAGGCTGGGATCTACCGGATCCTGCGGGTCAATCCATCGATTTCATGAGAAGGATCCGCGATGAAATTGAAAGCAGAGTCACACAGCTTGTTCATATTTAACTGGATCGATTCTTTCGGCCGTTGCAGTGCCCGGTGGGAGTTTGGGCCCCAAGCGAGCCAGACCGCCAATAGAAAAAACAAGAATCGATTAATGGGGAGCGCTACGAAAACTTATCGTATGCGATCATTTCAGGTTCGACTCCCAGACCGTCAAGCATCTTAACTACGGCGTCGATCATGACCGGAGGGCCGCAAAGATAGTATTCGATTTCGGTGGGATCATAGTGTTTACTCAGGTAACGGTCATGGGCGCATTGATGAATAAAGCCTGTCAGGCCGGTCCAGCCGTCCTCGGGCTGAGGGTCGGAAAGAGCCACATAAAAGGAAAAATTGTCATATTTTTTTTCAAGGGCACTGAATTCTTTTTCATAAAATATCTCCTTCAAGGACCTTGCTCCATACCAGAAGGTCATTTTCCTTTTTGTGCCGATCACTGTCAACTGATAGTGGATCTGGCTTCTCAGAGGAGCCATGCCGGCCCCTCCCCCGATAAAACACATTTCCCTGTCCGTATCTTTGATGAAAAAATCTCCGTAGGGACCGCTCAGCGTGACCCTGTCTCCCGGTTTCAATTGAAACATATAGGATGATCCGATGCCGGTCGGCACTTCAGGCTTCCCCGGCGGAGGAGTGGCGATCCGTATGGTAAATTCCAGCACATCGGGCTGGGACGGCGGATTGGCAAGGGAATAGGCCCGTAAGACCGGCTCATCCGTCTTTGAGTGAAGCTCCCATAGTTTGAATTTTTTCCAGACCTCGCGGTACTGTTCCGCCACACGGATCTGCTCGTAAAAAAGCTCATATTCTGGAATATCGATCTGGACATAAGCCCCGGCATTGAAATCGAGGCGCTCGCCTGGATCGAGCTTCAATACGAGTTCTTTGATAAACGTAGCCACGTTCTCGTTCGATACCACCGTGGCATGGTATTTTTTTATATCGAAAATCTCCTCCGGCACCCGGATTCGCATGTCCTGTTTCACTTTCAATTGACAGGCCAGCCGGACGTTTCTTTGCTTTTCTTTTCGGCTCAAGTGGGCAAGCTCCGTCGGCAGGACATCTCCACCTCCATCCAAGACGACGCATTTACACGTACCGCATGTCCCTTTTCCCCCGCAGGCAGAAGGAATCAGGACATCATTGCCCACAAGTGCCGACAGCAGCGTCATGCCGGATGGAACCTGAAGCCGTTTTTCCTCGTCGTCGTTGATGACGATCAGCCGGTCACCCTTCTTGACGACTCTTGCTTCAACAAGCAGCAGGAGCCCCACGAGAATAAAAATGACGCCGGTAAATACCGCAGGACCAATAAAAAAAATCAACATGCGCTCCTTTGATCTATGCGTCAGTAAACGGGAATGCCGGAAAAAAGCATGAAAGCCATCGCCATCAGCCCGGTGACGATCATGCTGATGCCGAAGCCTTCGAGACCTTTCGGTACATCGGCATACCGCAGCTTTTTCCGGATCGCCGCCATGGAAACGATGGCCAACATCCATCCGACTCCGGACCCGATCCCGTAAACCACTGTCTCGCCGAAGGTATAGGCCCGCTCCACCATAAAGAGGGATGCCCCTAGAATGGCGCAATTTACGGTGATCAGGGGAAGAAAAACCCCCAGCGCGTTATAAAGGGCCGCCGAATAGCGGTCGATGAGCATTTCAAGAGCCTGAACGATGGCTGCAATAAAGGCGATGAAGGTGATGAGTTTTAAAAAACTTATATCCACATGCGGCAAACCGGCCCAAGCAAGGGCCCCGGGCGCCAGAAAGAAATGGTAGACAACCCAGTTTGCAGGGGTTGTAACGGCCATGACAAAAACAACTGCAACCCCCAATCCCGTCGCCGTTTTCATGTTTTTTGAAACGGCAAGAAAAGAGCACATGCCCAAAAAATAAGCGAGCAGGATGTTGCCGATAAAAACGGCGTTCAGAGCGATGCCAAAAAGGTTTTCCATCGATGCTCCCGACTAGTCTTTCCAGACGGTTTGCTGCAGCCACACGAACAGACCGATGAGGATAAACGCACCCGGCGCCAGGAGCATGATCCCCATGTTTTCGTAACCGGCCGAATATAAATACTCGGGAATGACCGAATGTCCCAGGAGTTTGCCGGAGCCCAGCAGTTCGCGGATGGCCGCCACACCGACCAGAACAGAGCCATAACCGAGGCCGTTGCCAATGCCGTCGACAAACGAGCGCAGGGGCGGATTCACCATGGCACAGGTCTCGGCCCTTCCTAAGACGATACAATTTGTGATGATCAGGCCGACAAAGATCGATAGCTGCTTGCTGATATCATACAAAAAGGCCTTCAAAAATTCATCGATGAGGATGACCAGCGTGGAAATAATGGAAATCTCGACGATGATGCGGATGTTCCTTGGAATAACATGGCGCAGAGATGAAATAATCAAACTGGAAAACGCCACCACGCAGGTCAGGGCCAGGCTCATCACGATCGCGGTTCTAAGTTGCACGGTTACGGCAAGCGCGGAGCAGACCCCGAGAATCTGTTTGGAAATAGGGTTTGTTTTCCAGATCGCTTCAACAATAACCTTATAGGTCTGGGTTTTGGTTATCTTCAATTTTTAGGCACCCTTTTACCTGATTTTTTCTGAATTTAATGGAAATGGGTTCATAGCCCGACAGAACCTCTTTCAAACCGGCTGTGAGGAATTGACCGGTCAGCGTGGCGCCGCTGATGCCGTCCACATAGTTGATCTGTTTATCCTCCGCAATGCGGTCTTTGACGCCGCCTTTTGCGATCGCTATGGAGACAAATTCACCGTTTCGATCGACGATTTTTTTTCCTACAAAATTTTGCTGGAACCACTTTTGTTCGATCTCTCCCCCCAGGCCGGGGGTTTCGGCGTGTTTGTACACGGTAAATCCCGAGATCGAGGAGCCGTCGCTTTTAATGGATAGATACCCGAGGATTCTTCCCCATAACCCCCGTGAATCGATGGGAACGACGTACGACTCTATACATGCATCGTCTTTGATATAAAGATAGATCGGCAGTGTGCCTTCTTCGGGACTTTCGGATGCCGGCAAGATGCGCCCTGCGGAATCGATCAAAAAAGATTTCATGTTTTTTCGGTAGATGGTATCGATCTCCGATGCCGTGTATTTGACTTCCGAATCCAGAAGGCCGACGGATAACAGAATATTTTTCTGTTTATCCACATAGAGATTTTTATTCTGGAAACGCTTCAGACCGCTGGATGCCGCCGTTACAAGCAGGCTGCACACAAAGCAAAGCACCGCAGCGAAAAGCGCCGTTCTGAGCCTTTCAGACATTGGGAATTCTCTTTCGCAATCTGATCCAGACCGCCACGTGGTCTATCAGAGGCGCAAAAACATTCATGAAGAGAATGGCCAGCATGGTCCCCTCGGGAAATGCCGGATTAAATACCCGTATGAGCACTATCAGCGACCCGATAAAAAATCCGTAAACCCATTTGGCCGTGTTGAGGTCCGGCGCCGATACCGGGTCCGTCGCCATATAGGCGATTCCGAAAGCCGCACCGCCCATCACCAGATGATAAAACGGATTCAGCGACAACCACGCCTGCGACGATCCGGTTCCGACGAAATTCAAAAGGTACCCGGTGAATAAAATGCCGATGACTCCACCGAAAATGATCCGGTAACTTGCAACTCCGACCAAAATCAAGAAAACAGCGCCTGCGAGGCACAACAACGCGGAAGTCGCACCCACGGAACCCGGGTACCTGCCCAGAAACAGCTTGGTGAACGTATAGCCGGCATCCGCCAAGGAGGCTTCGACGGTGCTGCCGGGTTCCGCAAGGGCTGAAATCACAAGGGGGGTTGCACTGCTGAGCGCGTCTATGGCCGCTTCTTTCATATCGACGACCGCAGTCCACACCGCATCACCGGACATCTGACCCGGGTATGCAAAAAACAGAAAGGCCCTTCCGGTCAGGGCCGGATTCAAAAAGTTTCTTCCGGTTCCACCGAAAATTTCTTTTCCGATGACAATCCCGAAGGAAATCCCTACAGCCACCTGCCAGAGAGGAATTGTAGGGGGAAGTATCAGTGGAAAAAGCATGCAGGAGACAAACAGTCCTTCGCTGATTGCATGCTTCCTGACCACCGCAAACAGGGTTTCCCAGAAAAACCCCACTATATAGGTCACAACGACCATGGGCAGGACGATCCGCATGCCCCTCAGTACAACCGGAATAAAATCGGGGGAAAGGCCGGAGGCGGCATATGCCTGAAATCCGGCGTTGTATATTCCAAAAAACAGGTTGGGCATTAAGGCCAGCAGGACCAGGGCCATAAACCGCTTGACATCCAGACTGTCGCGGACATGCGGCCCTTCTTGAGTCAAACGAACCGGCGCAAAAAATATGCTCTCGATGGACTCGTAAAAGGGATACAGGCGCTGGAGCTTTCCGCCCTCTTCGAAGTACCGCCTTGATGCATCGAAAAATTTTTTCAACATGATGAAAAACCGGATGGTGAAAAGAGTGCGGTTCTAGTTAGTGTTCATCTGCTCTTTATAAAAGGCATCCTTTGCCTTTCTGAAGGTGGAAAAGAGTTCAATTTTCGAAGGACACACATAGGAACACAATCCGCATTCCACACAATCGAGCAGCCCGTGGGACAGGGATTCCAGCAAATCTTCAGCCAGCAGACTCTTGAAGGCAAGCTGCGGCAGGATGTCCACCGGACAAACATCGGCACAGTATCCGCAGCCGATACAGGCCCGCTCTCCTCCGTGAATGCCGGAGTCCACCACAAAGGGCCCCGGGTTAAAGACGGAAAAAAAGGTTCTGGAATAGCTGGGCTTTAAAAACCCCGGACGGACAAATGCCAACAGTTCGGCTTCCGTTTCCTCGGGAATCAGAATCAGTGAATTTTCGTAGTATCCCATAAAGGAATCCATAAGACCGGTATAGCCGCGAAATATCCCCCCCACAACAGCCCGTATGTTCTCCTGCGCCTTGCGCCCATCGGCCAGATGTGCAAGCGGGACTCCGGTTCTGGTCGAAACATGCATCGCCTCTTTTGTCGCGCTGCCGGCCAGAACAATGGTTCGATCGACCGGATAGATTCCGGTGGCGAGGAATTGACCCAGCAGCATGACGTCCTGTCCGTTGATGAACCAGGAGCGGTTTTCAAGAGGTGACTTTTTCGTGCGATAAAGCAAAACACCCGGGTCGTCTACCGGAAAATGGCCGGTATAAACATGGGTCACCACGCCTTCAAGCGCCTTTAAAACCTGCCGGTTTTCCCGGCTGGTCGCAATCCGGACGTCATCGGCGGCCAATTTTTTCAACGCCCTGACACCGAGCTTAAATAAATCGTGTTTGCCGTCAAGATAGACTTCGGGATCAGGTTGAAAGGGTTCCTTTGAATCCAGACTCACAATAATCGCCGGGGGGGGCTTGTCCTGACTTGCGATATCCCTGAAAGGCAATTCCCTGAGCATCGGCCAGATTCCGCCTGTCATGAGATGGCGTGCCAGCCGATCCCTGCCGACAGTTTCCAGGTCATCGGCTTTAAAGACTTCAAATTGTTCATATCCTTCCCGCGCGTCGAGTTTGATCACGATGGCGGTGATGACCCGTCTCGGCCCGAAGTGGATCGATTCTATTTTTCCGCCGCCCGGAGACAAAAATCGAACCGCCGGATACCTTTTGTCTTCGAAAAGAGGCGATCCCACGTTGACATGACTCCCGACCTCTACGAGAAGCCTGGGTTTGACAAAGGGAATACTGTAAGGCGTCATGCCCACGCAAGATGGTCTCGGCTGTTTCACAAGCGCCTTGCTCGGACTTCCCGCAACTTTTATTGGATACCCTTTTTTGGTTCGGACAAAGCGCATACCCATCCTCTGAGAAACCGGAAAAGAGGCCCTTCGACCCTTGCTGCACACGGTTTCTTTCTTACCATTGCAGGGTCTTTTTTTCAAGCCTTCATGGAAGACATCAGAAATTTTCCGTAACTACCGGATATGAATCCGGTGATCGGGCATCCGGGCGGGTGACCATTTGAGCGCAACTGCCGCTCGCAACTTAAGCGATAATGAGACACAATGTCTCAACAAAACGCGTCTGAGACGCTGCGAGAACACACGACACCCTTGACCGATACGATTATATGCTTACTGTTTTTTGAGCAAGCGTTCATGCTCGAAGATTTACAGAAAATCCAATGGCTATCGCGTCCATCCAGAGCGGAGATAGTTTCGCCGAATTCAAGGCGGGCGAAAATTTTAACCACAGGAATACATGGAAGTATTTAGAGGATTACAATTTGAGCCCAATGCAGAAATCGGTGAAAATAGCCATTTATGGATGGACACCATTATCTGATGGCATGGTTATTGCGTAAATGATTTGACATCGGGCGATAGGATCAGGCAACGCGGCAACGCCCTGATGGAAAGAGACGGCCCTTTCGTGCGACTTGAAGATATCAAAGGGAATCTGAATCTTATCAATGAGATCGATTGGGACATGACTCCTGAAGAAGCGGTCAGGCTTTATCTGGAGTGGGGGAATAACTGGGCCGGCGGCACCTATGTCATCCGTTCCAAAAAAGATGTATCCCTCTATTTTGTCGTCAACACATGGGAAGACAATCCCAAAGTCTTTCTTATCCGGAGAAACTCGCAAGGGGCTGAGGAACTGGCGGAAATTGAGTTGCCACCGGATGTAAAAAATCGATTTCTATCGTCCATCGGCCACACCAAAGGCGTCCACGCAGTAAGCGATGAAATAAAAAAATGGCTTAAAGATCGAATTTACGGCTCTTCGCCAGACGGCGGATGATCGATACGGTTTTGGGTTTACAGGCCTTTTATAATCGAACAGGTTGAAATTTATGGGTTATATTACTCAAAACTGTTCGATGATTGTTCTATGCAATCAGGCTTTGTCGTATAACCGATAGAAAAGAAAAAGGAGGATGATATCGTGGCAAGTTTGAAAGGAACTCAGACGGAAAAAAACCTGTTGACCGCTTTTGCAGGGGAATCCCAGGCCCGCAACCGGTATACCTATTTTGCCGGCCAGGCCAGAAAAGACGGATACGTTCAAATAGCGGATATTTTTGAGGAAACGGCAAATCAGGAAAAGGAACATGCAAAACGGTTTTTTAAACTCCTGGAAGGGGGCGAAGTGGAAATTTGTGCGGCCTTCCCGGCGGGCGTCATCGGAACGACACTCGAAAATCTGAAAGAAGCGGCGGACGGAGAAAAGTACGAACACACACAGATGTATCCAGGATTTGCAAAAACCGCACGAAGCGAAGGCTTTGAAGAAATCGCAAAAATATTGGAAGCCGTTTCGGTCGCTGAAAAACAACATGAAAAACGGTACCGAGACCTGACCGCAAACATCGAATCGGGACGTGTGTTTAAAAGAGAAAATCCGGTGCGTTGGCGCTGTCGAAACTGCGGGTATCTGCATACGGGAAAGGATGCGCCTTTGCAGTGTCCGGCATGCGACCATCCGCAGGCACACTTTGAACTTCTCGGCGAAAACTGGTAGAAAAACAGATATAGGTTCCGGGTTCACGAGAAATCCAATTTTGACAATAATACTATAAAGATGGGAAAGGAGAAACTCATGGCGGAACGATTCGAAGTATACAAATGCGGAATTTGCGGAAACATTGTCGAAGTTCTTTCCGGCGGAAAGGGAGAACTGGTCTGCTGCGGTAAGCCGATGACCCGGCTGATTGAAAATACGGTCGATGCGGCAAAAGAAAAGCATGTACCTGTTATCGAAAAAATAGATGGGGGCGTCAAAGTATCGGTCGGAAGTGTCGCACATCCCATGGAAGAAAAACATTACATCGTCTGGATTGAGATTATTGCAGACGGAAAAGCCTATCGACAATTTCTCAAACCGGGGGATGCACCTGTGGCGAGCTTCCATGTGGAAGCCGGCCAGATTACCGCCCGTGAATATTGTAATCTTCACGGCCTCTGGAAAGCCTAAGAATTACGGCTACAGGCCTTATGGATGAAATGGCAGATATTTCATCACTTTTTATGGAACAATCCGACAAGGAGGTATGAAATGAGCCGATATGTGTGCGGTGTTTGCGGCTATGTGTACGATCCCGAACAGGGAGACCCGGACAACGGGATTAGCCCGGGTACCCAATTCGAAAACCTGCCGGATGATTGGGAGTGCCCGGTGTGCGGCGCATCCAAGTCTGATTTCGAAAAGGAATAACGCACGAGGCGCCCTTTCTGCGTGCTTCCTCGGCACTGCGTAAAGGGCGCTCGCTTGTAGCTACCGAGCGCCCATCCATAGAGGAGATAGTTTCGCCGAATTCAAGGCGGGCAAAAATTTTAACCACAGGAATACATGGAAGTATTTCGAGGATTACAATTTGAGCCCGACGCAGAAACCGGCGAAAATAGCCATTTATGGATGGACACTACCTACCCATTATCCGTATCATCCAGGCAATCCGTGGTGAATGGTTGCTGCTTTTCCTCTTACCATCAACCAGCCAGTCCTCAAAAAGGAGCACCAGATGAAACCGGTTGAAATCGCAAAAGGAATTTATGATGTTGGAGTAACTGATTGGAATATAAGAGATTTTCATGGATATTCGACACACATCGGCACCAGTTATAATGCTTTTCTGATTCTGGATGACAAAACAACCCTGATCGACACGGTGAAAAGCGATTTTTCCGATCAACTGATTGAAAACATATCTACGATCATCGATCCGAAGAAAATCGACTACGTCATCAGCAACCACACCGAGATGGATCATTCCGGCGGTCTTCCCCGCATCATGCATAGAATCGGAGAGGAAAAGCCGCTATTTTGTTCCAAAATGGGCCTAACAAATCTGACCCGGCATTATTCACAAAAACTGAACTACCGCGCGGTGCAGGACGGAGAAGAACTGGTCCTGGGAAGCCGAACCCTGTCATTCATTGAAACCCGGATGCTCCACTGGCCGGACAGCATGTTTTCCTATCTGAAAGAAGACAAGATACTCTTTTCGAGCGACGCCTTCGGTCAGCATTTTGCGGGATTCGAAAAATTCGATGATATCATCGGCGACGCCATCATGGCCCATGCAAAAAAATATTTTGCCAATATTCTTCTTCTCTATGCACCGCTCATCCTCAAGCTGGTCGAAAGGATAACCCGGCTCGGCCTTCAATTCAACATGATCTGCCCCGATCACGGCATTCTCTGGCGCAAGGATCCGGGCAAGATTATCAACGCGTATGTAAATTGGAGCCGGCAAATTCCGGCGGAAAAAGCGGTTATCGTCTACGACACCATGTGGCGCAGTACGGAAATGATGGCCGACGCCATTGCCGCCGGGATTTCTGATCAGGGAATCGAATCCAGACCCATGCGCCTGAGAAAATGGGACCGTAGCGACATCATGACAGAGGTTCTGGATGCAAAAGCGATCATCATCGGATCGCCTACCTTAAACAACGGGTTGTTTCCGACGGTTTCGGACTTTTTGACCTACATGAAAGGACTCAAACCAAAAAACAAAATGGGCGCGGCTTTTGGATCTTACGGATGGAGCGGCGAATCGGTCAAACTCATTACCAGAGAATTCGAGAACCTGGATTTTACAATCATCGATCCCGGCCTGAAAATTCAATACGTGCCGAATAAGGCGGCAAAAGAGGCGTGCTACAATCTCGGCAAAAAAATCGGAAAGGCGGTGAAAAACAGGGAATGAAAAGACCCTCCATCGAGCTTAGCGAATGTATTCGATGCGGCATATGCGTCGAGGTGTCTCCGGCGGTCTTTTCGATAAACCAGTCAGGTTATGTGATGATTGCGGATCTCGATCGATACCCTGAATCGGATGTGGACGAAGCCATTAAATATTGCCCGGCGGATTGTATTTTCTGGAATGATTGAATCTCGCTCGAGAGGCGCGGAAAAAGGAGGCGTGATGAAAAAAAGTATTTTATTTGTTTTCAACGGTGATCCGATGTGCTTTATCCATGTGCTTTTAAATGCGCTTGACATGAAGGCCGAAGGGTGTGAAAGCAGAATCGTTATCGAGGGAGCTGCAACGAAATTGCTTCCGGAGCTTGAAAAACAGGCAAACCCTATGCACGTACTCTGGGAGAAAGTAAAAAACCAGGGACTTGTAGCCGGTGTCTGCAGGGCCTGTTCCAACAAAATGGGCACCCTGGAAATCGCGGATGAACTCGGATTAACCCTTCTTGATGAAATGTCCGGCCATCCCAGTATGCGGTTATATCGGGAGCAAGGATACGACATCATCACGTTTTGACGCCGTGCGCCGTTTTCTAGAGACCAAGATTCGAATCCTTTCACTGCTGAAGGCGCAAAACCTTGAGGAAGCGATTGCCGAGATCCTGCGATATCCGGCCCGACAGGTTGTCAATCCTCTGTTTTCTTTACTTTACAGTATGGACGAACGCATCAAATGGCATGCCGTCTCTGCAATGGGGGAGGTAACCGCAAACCTTGCGGCCCGCGATATGGAATCGGCCCGTGTGGTAATGCGCCGGTTGATCTGGAACTTAAACGATGAATCCGGCGGCATCGGATGGGGTTCCGCCGAGGCCATGGGTGAAACCATGGCCCTTCATCAGGGCCTGGCGCAGGAGTATGGAAGCATCCTGCTTTCCTATATCATGGAAGACGGAAACTTTCTCGATCACGAAGAACTTCAAAGAGGGGCGCTATGGGGTCTTGGCCGGCTTTCGCATGCACGTCCATCTCTGTTGAAAGGCGCCGCTCTCTATTTGCTGCCGTTTTTCGACTACGGGCACGCGACCACCCGGGGGCTCGCCGCATGGGCGTCATGCCATCTGGGAGAAAAAATCCTGAAACCCCCGCTGGTTCGACTGATAGACGATCACCGCCCGATCAAATTGTTTCGCGATCGACGGCTCGTCCAGGAAACGGTTGCAAATTTAGCAAAAAGCGCACTCGCGGCGATTGATGCAAACCGGCATTCTTCTTGACGGTTCAACCCAAGTCAATCGATAGTCAGGAGTGGTATGATGAAATCCATGTGTTCCATCCGCAGGCTGTGGATCCTCCTATCCACCCTGTTTTTACTGACACCGGCATCGTCAATGGGCGGCGACCCGCCCGCCACCCTGACGCTGAGGGAGGCGGTCACGGTCGCCGTGGAGCAAAATCCGGCTGCGGCCGCCGCCCGCCAGGGGGTAGAAGCCTCGGAAGCCCGAATACAGCAAGCCCGCTCGGAACTTTACCCCCAGTGTAACTTCACCGAAACATTCAACCGAACCACAAACCCCATGTGGGCGTTTGCCACGCGCCTCAATCAGGAAACCATTGAGCAAACCGACTTTGCGCCTGAGCAGGTAAACCATCCGCAAGAAATCAACAATTTTGCCTCGACCCTTTCCGTGGAGTGGGCTCTGTTCAACGGCGGACGAACCCGAATCGCCATTGAACAGGCCGCCGGCGGCCGAGATGCATCCGCCGAAATACTTAAAAGGACCCGCCAGGAGATCATCGCCAGGACTGCCCAATCCTATATCGAACTGCTTCTATCCCTGAAAAACGTCGACGTCGTCCGGCAGTCCTTAGAGACCGCCGATGTGCACCTAAAAATGGTTCAATCTCGTTTTGAAAACGGATTTGTCGTCAAAAGCGACCTGCTCCAAGCCCGGGTTCGAATAGCCGAGCTGCAGCAGGCGCTTCTGCAGGCGGAAAGCCGTGTCAAAATGGCCCAGGCAATGCTAAGCGCATCGATGGGCCTCTCCGTTGAACAGACCGTGATGCCCGTGACGCCACTGGATCGATACACAGAACCAACGGGCTCGATGGAGGAGTGGATAGCAAAAACCCTTTCTCACCGGCCGGAATTGCAGCAGATGCAAATTCAGGAAAACATAGCCAAACAGGAAGTGGAAAAATCAAAAGCCTTTCACTTGCCGAATATCAACCTCGTCGGCGCGTATGAAATCAATTCCGAAGATTTCAGCGACACCGCGGACAACTATACCCTCGGCGCGATGATGCGGATCAATCTGTTCAGCGGCCGGCTTTTTTCTTCAAAAACAAAGGAATCCCTGGCATCCTTTCGTCAAAGTCAATCCATGAGAAAAGAGCTTGAACTAATCGTTCTTGTGGAGACAAAAAAAGCATTTCTCGAATCCCGGAGTGCCTGGGAGCGCATCCAGGTTGCCGAATCCGCTGTTTCTCAGGCGCAAGAGGCGCTCCGGATCATAAGGAACCGTTATGAAAACGGTTTTTTGACGATTCTCAGCCTTTTGGATGCGGAAGTCGCTCTACAGCAGTCCCGCGATCGGCATTTCCAGGCCATGCACGACTACCAATTGGCAACCATCAGGCTGTTTCAAGCGACGGGAACCATAGACATCGACTCTTTCGGAGAATAACCGGCCACAGGACCTGACGTCGAGTGCCGACACCCTGTCGCCAGTCGCGTCCTGCCGCAGCCGTTTTTGATAACCTATAAGACCATGGAGTCCGATATGAGGCTGAAGAAACCCTTACGCATGCTCGTGATTATCGCTCTTCTACTTGCGCTGTTCGGCTGCAGCGATCGGATCGAACCGGGAAATGTGAAACCAGGGAGCCGGAATGTCGTAAGCACCCGGGTCGCCGTTGCCAAGATCATGGAACAACCTTTCCTCTATGAGGCGGTCGGAACGGTTCAGGCTTTGACCGCCAGCACGATTTCCAGCAAACTTATGGGAACGGTCCAGGCCGTATCTGTCAAAGAAGGCGACGATGTAGTTCGGAACGATGTTCTGGTGGTACTGGATCGACGGCATGTGGATGCACAGCTCAAGCAGGCCGAAGCCGCCCTGTCCGAAGCCAAAGGGATGCAAAATTCCGCAAGATCCGCACATGATGCGGCGGCCGCCGAGGCGACCCTTGCCCGGTCGACATACAATCGGTACCTGAATTTAATGAAAGACCAATCCGTCAGCCGCCAGGAGTTTGACGAAGTGCAAGCGCGATACCGCAAGGCCGAAGCGTCCATGGCCCAAACCGGCGCATTGATCGAAGCGGCGGGATATCGGGTCAAACAGGCGGAAGCAGGTTTGACCGCCGCCGGGGTCAGCGAAAAGGACGCGGTGATCCGCGCTCCTTTCGATGGAAAGGTGACAGCCAAAATGATCGATGTCGGCGACCTTGCATCTTCGGGAAAACCGCTGCTGACCCTGGAGAAAAAGGGTGAGTTTTGCGTGGATCTTGTTCTGCCCGAGCAGCATTTCGAACAGGTTACCGTCGGCCAGCAGGTGGCACTGACTATCCCCTCCGTCGATGACAGGCCCATCCATGGGCGCATCGACAGAATCGTACCTGCCGCAGATCAAAAGAGCCGGTCCGTTCTGGTCAAAGTCGCCCTTCCCAAAGGAGTGAACGCACTGTCAGGAATGTTCGCCAGGGTTCAAATCCCGCTTGGGGATGCCGGCATGCTTCTGCTTCCTTCTTCGGCGATCGTGCTCAAGGGACAACTGACCGGTTTTTACCTGGTCGACCAGGAAAACTGCTGCCGGTTTCGACTCGTTCGCCCGGGCCGAAAATTCGGCGATTGGGTGGAAATCGTTTCCGGAATACAGGAAGGGAATCGCTATATCGTATCCCCGCCGCCCGGACTTGTTGACGGCTCGATCGTGGAGGTGCCTGCATGAGCCGAAAAACGGGCGTCTCCGGAAAAATCGCACACTTTTTCATTGATTCAAAACTCACGCCGCTCGTCGTTCTCGCTTCCGTTCTTCTCGGCATCGCCGCCGTCATTGCCCTGCCGAGAGAGGAAGAACCGCAGATTATCGTACCGATGGTCGATATTTTCGTCGCCATGCCCGGCGCCGGCGCCAAGGAGGTGGAAGAGCGCGTTACGAGTCCCATGGAAAAGCTACTGTGGGAAATACCCGGCGTAGAGTATGTCTACTCCACCTCCAGCCCGGGCTTTTCCATGGCGGTCGTCCGTTTTCTGGTGGGGCAGGACGAGGAAAAATCGATCGTCCGATTGCAGTCCAAGTTGATGGCCAACTATGACCGCATTCCGCAATCCGTGACGCCTCCTTTGATAAAACCAAGATATATCGACGATGTGCCGATACTGGCGCTCACCTTTTGGGGTGAGCAAGCCGACCACTATCTTCTCAGGCGGATAGCCGCCGAAATCGAGAACGTCGCCAAAAAAGAAAGAAATGTTTCCACCATCACACGGATCGGTGGAAACCGCCGGACGCTCGAAGTGCGAATCGATCCGGTAAAGCTCGCGGCTTTTGGAATCGACCTCCAGCACGTCGCTGCAATGGTGGAAGCCGCCAACGCGGAGCAAAACGCAGGTTCCTACCCGTCTCGTGACGGGCAGGTCCTCGTTCATGTCGGGGGATTCTTAAAAAGCCGGGAGGATGTGCAAAATATCGTGGTTGATGTTTCCAACGGCCGGCCTGTCCATCTTCGGGACATTGCCGTCATTGTCGACGGTCCTGAAGAACCCGACCAATATGTTTTTTTCGGCAAAGGGCCGGCCGCATTCAAAGGCCGAATCGAACCCGGATTTTCAGCGCAGGGGGTTTACCCCGCCGTCACCCTTACCGTCGCAAAAAGAAAAGGGACCAATGCCATCGCCGTAGCCGAAAGTGTCCTGGAGCGGATCGAAGAGGTGCGCGGGACCATCATTCCCGACAACATCCATATGACCATCACCCGCCACTATGGTGAAACCGCCAAAGAAAAATCAGACGAGCTTTTGTACCATATGATGATCGCCGTTGTTTCGGTCACCCTGCTCATCTGGTTTACCCTGGGACATCGGGAATCCGGGATCGTTGCCTTGGCGATACCGGTGACGCTGGCCCTGACCCTGGCGATCTTTTACCTGTATGGGTATACGCTCAACCGCATCACGCTGTTCGCATTGATTTTTTCGATTGGGATCCTGGTGGACGATGCCATCGTGGTGGTTGAAAATATTGTCCGTCATTTCCGGTTGCCGGAAAACTGTGATCGCCCGAGATTCGAAGTCGCTATAGAGGCGGTCGACGAGGTGGGAAACCCCACCATACTCGCCACGCTTGCGGTAATCGCCGCCATTCTTCCCATGGCTTTCGTGGGCGGCCTGATGGGCCCCTACATGCGGCCCATACCGGTCGGGGCATCCGCTGCGATGGTGTTTTCATTGATCATCGCCTTTGTTGTCACGCCGTGGGCCTCGGTGCGCATTCTTCATTCCGATATGCCTTGCGCGGAAGAAAAACGCGAAAAGGAAGACTGGAGTATACGGCTGTACCGACGCATCATGACCCCGCTGATAGAAACGGGGTTCTGGCGATGGGGTTTTTTGATCGCCGTGATCTGCCTCCTCTTATTTTCCTGCATGCTGGTCGGCATCGGATGGGTCCGGGTCAAGATGCTCCCTTTTGACAATAAAAGTGAATTTCAGATAATTCTGGACATGCCGGAAAGCGCAACGTTAGAACAGACCGCCGCCGCCGCCCTGGAGATGGGGGAATACCTGAAAACCGTCCGTGAAGTCGTGGATTACCAAATATATACAGGAACTTCGGGACCGTTTAACTTCAACGGGCTGGTCCGCCATTACTATCTTCGTCAATCGCCGTATATGGCGGATATTCAGGTCAACCTGGCTCAAAAAGGACTTCGAAAGGACCAGAGTCACGCCATTGCCAAGCGTATCCGTCCTGCTTTGAAACAGATTGCCGACCGCTGCAACGCCCGCATCAAGGTGGCCGAAGTTCCGCCCGGTCCGCCGGTTTTATCGACGCTTGTCGCCGAGATATACGGCCCGGATTACGGGCGCCAGCGCGAACTTGCGCTTCAAATAAGAGATATTTTCGAAGAAACGCCGGGGGTTGTGGATGTGGACTGGTACATGGAGGAGAATCAAGCCCGCCGATTTTTGGAAGTGGATAAAGAAAAGGCGGCGCTGAGCGGCATCGCGGCATCGCAGATCGCAAACACGCTCAAGATTGCGCTTTCCGGGGAGCAGATCGGGTTGCTGCACGAGGAAAGAGAAAAGGAAGACCTGCCTATCCTCATCAAGCTGCCGCTTGAGGAACGGGCGGGAACGGCACGGCTGGAATCCGTGAAGATCCGCTCCGCCGATGGGAAGTTGATCCCTATTTCAACCCTCGTGAAGACCAGACCCACGGAGATCGATCGGAGCATCTATCACAAAAATCTCATGCCGGTGGTATATGTGATCGGAGACGTTGCAGGAGAAAAGGAAAGTCCGGTCTACGCCATTGCCGAAATGTGGAAAAAAATCGCCGCCATTGAAATACCCGAAGGGTACCGGATCGCCCAGCATACCGCCGATCTGCCGCCCGGAGACAAGCGGTTTGCCATGAAGTGGGACGGCGAATGGCATATCACCTATGAAGTTTTCCGTGATCTGGGAATCGCTTTCGGTGTTGTACTCATCCTTATTTTTGTTCTCGTGGTGGGCTGGTTTCAATCTTTTTCCACACCCCTGGTCATCATGGTCGCCATCCCGTTTTCGTTGATCGGCATCCTGCCTGCGCACTGGCTGCTGGGAGCCTTTTTCACGGCGACATCCATGATCGGATTCATTGCGGGCGCCGGGATCGTGGTGCGCAATTCCATCATTCTGGTGGATTTTGTGGAGCTGCGGCTAAAACAGGGCATGCCGCTCGATCTGGCCGTGATCGATGCCGGGGCCGTGCGTTTTCGTCCCATGATGCTCACCGCCGCAGCGGTGGTGGTGGGCGCATCGGTTATTCTTTTCGATCCGATCTTCCAGGGCCTGGCCATATCGCTCATGGCAGGCGAAGTCGCCTCTTTGATTTTTTCACGAATGACGGTTCCGATTCTGTACTTTCTTGACAAGCGATGGGAATTTTCGCATGGACACGGCCCTATTTTTCGCCCAGTTGATTCAAAAAACGGGAAAACAGCTCCGATGCCAAATCAACCGCCCGATCAAAAGAAATGAGGCTTGTGTTCAATACCAGATGATATAGGCTTAAGTCATCGATATTTTGCCTAAAAATAACTGATGCCACGGCGGTACGCTGCTTTTCCTTGTCGTTGATCATCTTTTCCGCTTCGTTTCGAGACAGGCGGTAGCGTTCGACGAGAAATTGTACCCGATCTTCGTGCTCGGCAACCAGAAATATGTGAAGGGCCTTTGGGTGGTTTTTCAGAACAAACTGAGCGCCGCGGCCCACCAGAACATACCCACCCTCGTTGGCCATGGAAGTCATGAAACCGGTTAAAAGAGCGATATATTTCTGGCGCTCGAAGCCTTCCCCCGGAGCGGTGGGAGTTCTGTAAAGCAGCCCGCTTGAGACGATACTGGATATAAGCCCCAAAAGCGTACTGGCGGCTTCCTTCTCCATGGCGGCGAGCCAGTCCCCTTTGACTTTTGCTTTGCGGGCGAGTTCGTCGATAACGAATTCATCGATCAGCTTAAATCCGAAACGCGCACAAAGCCTTTCGCCCAGGGTCCGACCTCCTGCTCCAAACTGTCTGGATATGGTTACAACAGCCATTGTCGCATCCTTTTCACAATAGAGAGAAGACTTTCCACCACGATGCCGTTTTTAGCCGATTCTGCCTGTCGGCATTTCAAGTGATACGGCAAGGGATTATCCAGTATATCGAAATGGCTTGGATCGGGTTTTCAGTCGAGTTAAACAGCGTTGTTATTTTGCTCCATTTCGGAGGCCATGCTGCAAATAAAATCCGTGGCTCTGTCAAAATCAACGTGGCTTGTGTTGATGACCAGATGGTAAAGCAAAGGATCGTCGGGAGATCCCTTTTCAAATTTTCGAAGAAATGCCAATCTTCTGGTTTCCCTCCGTCTGGCGATAGCTTTCGCCTTTTCCCTGTCCACATCATAATAATTCATGAGGTTGCGGATGCGATCTTTTTCATCGGCCACAAGATAGACACGGACGGCGGTCGGGTTGTTCCTCAACACGAACTGGCATCCGCGGCCGATGATGACGGCTCTTCCCCGCCCCGCCAGTTCCGTGATGGCTTTTCTTAAAAACAGAAGATATTTCTTTTCATCGAAGTCGCTTTTGATTCCGGGAACTTGAAATGCCGGGGTTTTGGTTATAACTTCCGTAAGAAAAGAAAGAAATGTCTCTCCGGCCAGTTTTTCAATGTCTGCCACGCGTCTGACCGAAACGTTGGCCCGCCTAGCCACCTCGTCCAGCATGGCTCTGTCCACCAATTGGTAGCCAAGGCGCTCGGCCACGCGGCGTCCGATCACGCTTGCGCCGGCGCCATACTGTCGGGCAATTCCTATAACGCCCATGAGCCTTTTCCTTATTTCGGACGATGGATCCGATCTATTGGTTGTTGCACGAGAAAAAAGAACGATTTAAAAGCTTCCGGCCATGACGATGCCGGCGACCAGGGCAAAAATTGCAAAACTTTCAACGATACCGGCTGCAGCGAAACACTTGCCGAAAATCTCCTGCTTTTTGGTTGATCCAAGAATAGCGGTCGATGCGACTTTCCCCTGAAATATTGCCGACACGCAGATGGCCAGACCGCAGAATATGCCGATGAACAAAGCGGCAAGTCCGGATTCTTTTACTTTCGGTAAAAGGACGAACATCAAAATAAGCCCGTAAATCGTTTGGCTGGAGGGTGCCGCGGAAATGCCGATAAATTTTCCATGCCCCTCATCCACTTTTGCCATGGCGCCGTGAGAGGTCATACCGGCAAGGCCCACGCCGATGGAACTGCCGATAGCCGGAATTCCGATGGCAAAAGCACACCCTGCATACCCAAACATCGTAGATAAATCCATTATCCTATCCTCCTGTTTGTTAGACTTTCTTTGCAATTTTTCTGAAGGGCTTGAAGGGGAGTCCATCCCCCTCGAAGCACCAGCGATACCATTCCAGAAAGTTTAACCTGAGCCCGTGGACGACCCCTCCCATGATTCCAAGAAGAATATTGATCGTATGTCCGGTGATCAGGATCAGTACGGCCGGCAAAAAGCCGATATACGGTAAACCTTTATAAGGCATCTCCGCCAGCATGTTGAAAGTCTGGCACATATACATGGTTGCAAGCCCCAGCGCAAAAAGCCGCATGTAGGAAAGCACATCAGCAAAAAGCTGCACAATCCCGAGCGCTCCGTTGAGACCGAGAAGCACCCGGATGATGATGTTCTTGGCGGAAGAGGTGAATAAAATCACGATGGAAAAACCGCCCATCAAAATATAGGCCGCAATCGGGTTCTCGACTCCTTTTATCATCTTTGACATAAGGAGCGCATACGCGGACCACAGGATAATGATCCAGCCGAGGGAAGCCAGGTCTTTCTGGCGATAGAACCTGATCGCAAGGGCTATGGAAATATGAACCATTCCCATAACGATCGAGACGAGCATTACATGATTTTGGCCTTCTTTCGTTCCAAAATCCAGAAGCATAAACTTGTTCAACGGGTTTCCCGCCTCCAGAAGGATGCCGAAATAGGATGCGGAGATGATTCCAAAGAAAACCACCGAACCGGACAGAAAGTAAGAAAGCCTCCTCAAGCGTATCCAAAGAGCGGACTCGCTTTTGATTTTCCAGTGGAGCAGTGCCGTCAGGCCGAGCAGAGTGAACCCGTACCCTGCATCTCCGATGATCATCCCGTAAAAGACGCTGAAACAGTAAAGCACCAGTCCGCTTGGATCGAAATCGTTGTAATTGGGATGGGAATAAATTTTGACCAGATCCTCACCGGATTCTAAGGCGGGCTTGTTGGATAAAAGAACCGGGATCCGCTCCCCATGCTCCGGTTCCTCAGAGAAATGGCTGAAGGTAAATCCCGTGCCAAGGCTTTTGATCAGCTCCTCCTCCGGAATCGGGGACCAGCAGGTCAACACAAACAGTCGATCGTCCAGAGCGGTTTGGGTGTTGAGAAGAACTTTTCGGTATTCATAATTGTCCCTGAGCGCTTCTTCCGCATCGATCAGGGCTTGAATCTTTTCCGACAGTTCCTCATACTCTGCATAGATCTGATAAATCTCTTTGCCTTTCGCGGCAAGATCGCCATCGATCTGGGAAAGATTTTTGGCGGGCAGCTTTTCCTCCGCCGCGGCAATTTCCATGGGAACCGAAGAGAAGGCCACAAAGGCCACTTCCCCTTCGCTCTGCCGGGTGATGGTGTGAAAGACAGGGTCGAAGGTCATCCCCTCGTACACCCGGCGGGGCATCCGATAGAATTTTACATCGAGGCCGCTGGAGCGAAGAAGGAGAATGTCCTGGTAATCGAACTCCCCCCATGGCTCCAGAAACGCGCGTTCTTTTTTCAGCACGCCGATTTCATTGATCAATCGGCTTTCTCTCTGGCCCAGTTCCTCTCTTCTTGCGCAGATGGACGCATAATCGATTGAAAGATCCGGAACAGGCTTCTTCGGTGCCAGGCGCTTAAAAAATTTTTTTGTCTCGGTCACCTTCTGAAGCTCCCGGGTAACTTCCGTCGGCTCGACGGCTTCGGCCGGAAGAGAAATATGGGTTACCCCCAGCTCTTGAAGAAAATTAACAAAACGCTCCTTTTCTTCGTTGAGGCCGATAAAGGTGATTTTTTTCATTTTGACAATCATGACTGTGTTGCCACCTCTTATCCGGCAAGCTTGGCCTTGGCCAGCTTGGCTCGACCTACAGCAGCCGTTTCATCATCCCCCAGAAAGATCTTGATCTTGCGAATATTCTCCTTTAGCTCGGGGATAAGCTTTTTTTCGAAAAGATTGACTCGCTGGGTGGTCGTGCGAAGCTCCTCTCTGAGAAGCTTTTCCTTTTCCAATAGAACCTTCAACTCTTCCCGGATGTCCACCAGGCGTCTCAATGCTTTCAGCGCGTCATCGAGCCAAACGGGCGTTGCAAACAGGGAATAGCGCACAGGTCTGTGCACTACCTGATCGAACTCCGGCACTTCGACGCCGGCGATGTTGTCTTTCCTCGTTCGCACCTCTTCGATTTGGAGGTAATCTTCGATATCAACGGTCGGTTCGGAAAGAAGTTCACCCCACGGTTCGATGGTCTTTGCGGTTTCTTCCAGCTCCTGGCGTTTGGCTTCCAGAACGGGCTCCAGCTGGCGTATGACAAGCTGAAGCTGCATTTTCTTAAGAAGAAGAATCGGAAGAAACTTCTCGTATTTGACCAGCGCGTCTCGATGGACCTTGAGTGACGTCTTGTTGAACTTGGGTTTTTCCGGCATCTTTTAAAGCACCTGTTTTTCCGCCTGGTTTGTCGGCCAGTATTCTTTGATCAGTTCATCCTTTAACCCTGTCTGCACCGGCTCGAAATGTTTTTCTAAAATTTTCCAGCAGTTGTCAAGGGCATCCTCGATCGGCATGTTCACGTTGAGGTCCATCATTTCCCGTTCAAAATCCTGTCCATAGGCGATCAGTGTTTCATCCCATTTCGAGATTTTGAATCCCATGGCGATTTTGTTTCTGGACTCTCTGCAATCGGAATAAAGGCGGATCATGGTGTTCATGATGTCATTATGATCCCTTCGGGTCACCTTGGAAACCACATTCTGTTTGAGACGGGACAGGGAACCAAACGGGTCGATGATGCCGTGACGGAGATAGAACTGACCTTCCGTGATGTATCCCGTATTATCCGGAATGGGGTGCGTCACATCGTCGCCCGGCATGGTGGTAACCGCCAAAATCGTGATGGACCCCATCCCTTCGATGTCAACGGCTTTCTCGTACCGAGCCGCAAGCTGGGAGTAAAGATCGCCCGGGTAGCCGCGATTCGATGGAATCTGCTCCATGGATATGGAAATTTCTTTCAGGGAATCGGCGAAATTGGTCATATCCGTGAGCAGTACCAATACCCGTTTGCCTGCTTCCGCGAAGCGCTCCGCTACGGCAAGGGCCATGTCCGGAACCAGCAGGCACTCCACGACAGGGTCGGAAGCCAGGTGGATGTACATGATGACCCGGTTCATCACCCCGCTTTCGTCAAACGTGCGTCTGAAGAAGGTAAAATCGTCGAATTTGAGTCCCATGCCGCCCAGGATAATGATGTCCGCTTCCGCCTGCATGCCGACGCGCGCAAGGAGCTGGTTATAGGGTTCTCCGGGAACGGAGAATATCGGAAGCTTTTGGCTGACGACCAGAGAGTTGAAAAGATCGATCATGGGGATGTTGGTGCGGATCATCTGTTTGGGGATAATCCGGTTGGCGGGATTAAAGGAGGGCCCTCCGATGGTGATCTCTTCCTCCTGGGGTTCAGGCCCGCCGTCTATCGGAAATCCGGAGCCGTTCAAAATGCGGCCCATGAGGGAGCTGCCGTATTTTGCCATCATGGGATGCCCGAGAAATCGCACCCGGTCGTCGGTGGCGATGCCCTTGGTCCCTCCGAAGACCTGGACCGTCACGTTGTCGCCGTTTAAGCGGATGACCTGGCCGAGGGTGGTTTTGCCCGGTGATTCGATAACGGCAAGCTCTCCGAGTCCGATCCCCACGGCTTTGAGGGTTGCGATGTTCCCCGTTATTTCGTCGATCTTGGTAATAATCTGTCTCATGGTTTAGCCCTTCAGGAAATCATTGATTTGTGCCTCGTATCGATTCCAGTCTTCGCTCTGCCATGCCGAGGAATTCCAGTTTTTCAACAGAGAAGTAAGTCCGAAAAAGGTGCATCGTGCGTCGTCTTTGTCCTTGGCAACGATGTCCTTTCCAAGAATCAGGGCCAACTTTCTAAAGGAATATACCTGGCGTTCGATCGTGTTGTAGGCATCCACGTTGTCAAAGGCATTCTGCTGCAAATAAACCGCATCAAGAAGCTCGGCCTTCAGATAGGTGATGAAATCCGCAAGCGAGGTTCCCTCTTCACCGACCACATCCATCCTCTTTTTCACCTCGTCACCGCTGAAAATGAGCTTTTGATGCTCTTTGATCATCCGGACCCATTCCGGATCGATTTGGTCCAGCTTTTCTTTCATCTGGTCCAGATATTTGGACCAGGACATGAGCGGATCGATTGCCGGAAAACGTCTGGCATTCGATCGTGCCCAGGTGAGACCCAGGAACGCGCCGACCACGGCAAGGGTTCCCTGGGTGACCGGTTCCTCGAAATTGCCTCCTGCCGGAGACACGGTCCCGATGATGGAAACTCCCCCCACTTTGCCGTTTTTCAAACGCACCGCACCGGCTCGTTCATAAAATTCGGCGATTCGGGACTGTAGATAGGCCGGAAAGGCTTCTTCACCCGGAATTTCTTCGAGTCGCCCGCTCATTTCGCGAAGCGCCTGAGCCCACCTCGACGTGGAATCGGCAAGAAGAAGCACTTCAAGACCCATCTGGCGGTAATACTCTCCGATGGTCACCGCCGTATATATGGACGCCTCGCGCGCGGCGACGGGCATGGAGGATGTATTACAGATGATGACGGTTCTCTCCATGAGCGTTTTTCCGGTGTAAGGATCTTCCAGATGGGGAAACTCCCGCAGGGTCTCCACCACCTCCCCCGCACGCTCTCCACAGGCCGCCACGATAATGATATCGGCATTGGCGTATCGGGAAATAAGCTGCTGGAGAACCGTCTTTCCCGAGCCGAAAGGACCGGGAATGCACGCAGTGCCCCCCTTTGCCACGGGAAAAAAGGAGTCAATGATTCGGCATCCGGTTACCAAGGGTTCGATCGGAAGCAATCTTTCTTCGTAGTTGCGAAGCGGGATCTTTATCGGCCATTGCTGGAGCATCGTAAGCGCATGGATTTTTCCGCTTTCATCTTCCACCTCGGCAACAGTGTCGACCACCGTATACCGGCCTTTGCCGGCGACTTTCGTGATCCTTGCCCGGCCGATGAAGCTAAACGGAACAAAAATCTGATGCTCGAACTTGCCTTCCGGCACCCAGCCCAGAATATCTCCGGCCTCCACCGCACTGCCGACTTTTGCCGTCGGCGTAAAATCCCATTTGAGCGAGCGGTCCAGGGGGTCCATATAGACCCCTCGCTTTAAAAAAAGGCCCGCGGCCTGCGCCAGTTTTGGGAGTGGGTTCTGCAACCCATCATAGACCTGTTGAAGCAATCCGGGCCCGAGTTCGACGACCAGCAAATCCCCCGTGAACTCCACGGAATCATCTACTTTGATGCCGTGGGTAAGTTCAAACACCTGTATATTGCAAAGATTTCCGCGGATCCGGATCACTTCGCTCTTAAGTTTCCCCCCGTCAGCGGCATGGATATACGCCAGTTCGTTCTGGCGGACGCTTCCTTCAAAAGAAGCCGTCACCATGTTGCCATAGGCTGATACAACTTTCCCCATAAAGGACATATTAGAACCCCCCCAATCGGCGAACCTTTTCCATTCCTTTCTCTTTGCTTAAGGCCAGCCGTTTGTGCAAAAATTGCAGTTTGAGCAAGAAGGTCAGAATAACGCTGAAACCAAAGACATCCGGCCCTGATTTTTCATCCAGATAATCCCAAAGAATGTGTTCCATCGCTTCTTGACGAAGATGCGGTGCATCGGCCTTGAGCAGGCTCTCCAGCCAGGGATATTGACCGGCAAGACCAAAATCCTCGGCGGTGGAGGTTCCAAGAGTTTCCACCAGGTCTCCTTCACCGATTACATGTTCTGAAGGATCCAGCCGGTTCTGTCTCGCCCTCAGTGCCGCCGCTATGTTCCAAAGATCCAGTTGAAAGCGGAAATAGCCTCTCAGGAAATCGTTTTTCGTCGTTTCCAGGACATGTTCGAAATACGCCGTGTAAAGACGATCGATATCCTTCGGGCCAAAAGAGGAGGGGTCCACACTTCTTAAATATTCCTGAAGAAAATCCGGGCCTTCTTTGGGGGACTTGATTTCGTCCCTCCAGAACTCGAGCGTGAAAAGCGAGTGCTCAAGGGAAATCATTTTTCCGCTGAGAAGTTTTTCGATGATGAGGATATCCCGTCCCATAAGCACGAGTTCGATTTCTTTCCAATCCGCCTCCGGGATATGAAAACGCTCTTCCAGAAGATCACTCAAGGTGAAACGGATCTTGATATCGTATCTGCTGATTTCTGGCAGATACGAGGCAAGGAAGTAGTATTTCATTTTTTAGCCAAGTCCCCGATCTGGATGTTTCTAAAAAAATCCCTGAACCTGGGAGACAAAAATTCAAGGAAAAGGGATAAAAACGCGTCGTCGCTGAAGTCCAGCCGCACATTTCCGTCCTTCATGTCGACCTGAAAGCCGAATTTTATATCCTGGACTTCGAGCGTAAGTACGAGTTTGTCTCCGGTTTTGGATTGTCCGTAATGTTTCGCCATAAGTTCGACGGCGAAATCCTTGAGCTGTTCCTGGGCCTGCTGGGGCAGAAGAAGCTGAATGTCTTCCCGTTGATGGCCGGAGGCATAGCTTGCAACAAAGCGTTGGAGCAGGTTTTTCATAAACTCGGGGTCGCTTAACTCGTCCCTGAGCTCCTTTTTCAGGGGGATGGACAGCAGATGCTCTTCGACCACCCCTTTCAGTTTGTTGATAAACTGGGAGGCGGCGATTTCCATGGAGGACTGCAGTCGCTTCATCTGGTTATCACTTTCCTCTTTGGCCCGAGCTACAATGGAAGCCGCTTCCGCCCTGGCCTGAGCCAGCATGTCCTCGGCCTGGCTGCGAGCACTACCGATGATCTCCTGCGCAGCTTTCTCTCCGCTCTTTACCCCCTGTTTTTTCAGGGTATCAATCAAGTCTTGCAGTTTATCATTTGCCATATCCCAGACTCCTTGAAAATCTTGTGAACTCCCTGTGTGAGTTCCGGCTTTATCCCAGACAAACCGAATTGCATCTGTATGGATGAAAGCCTATGATTAAAAAGACCAGCCAAAAATAGATAACTAACAAAAGGTTGTTTCTTTAATCCACCCTTTTTTCTCTGTCAAGTAAAAATAGCGAAAAGAAAAATTCTTGGTAGAAATAATAACCCCATGTATTCTCTTGGATTAGTATTCATCCACAAAATCGGTATGTTTAGCTTTATCGTCGGGGGGTTATCCCGCCTGAGGCGGACCGGCCCCTCCCCAAATTCACCATGATTACAACGGGATTAGGGAAGGACAAGCCCTTCCCCTGCGATTTCTCATAAAATGTGCTGGTTTATGGATAGGCAGTAAACCAGAAAATCTCAAATTTGCACGTAAAGCGGGGTTTATTGCCATCTTGAGGACCCGGCCTTGACGGGCCGAATACGACCGTGCTAAGAATACGTAAGAGATTAAACCGTCCGCATGGGTAACTTCATGAGCAACCAGTCGATCTATACCGCAACCGGCGGATTTTCAAGGATGAAATTGTTCTGGGCGCTTTCCCGAACGCCCCACGGTCTGCTGGACATGGCTACGCCTGTTTTTGCGGCCCTTTTGTGGCTGGCGGAACTCCCCTCATTATATATCATCCTGATGGGATTGCTCACCACTTTTTCGGGATACACTGCCGTTTATGCTCTCAATGACGTGGTGGACCATCGGGTGGACGCAACCAAACTCAAAAGCGGAGGATTCCGGAATGCCGGAAATTACCTGGATGCCGTCATGGTTCGCCACCCTGTTGCCCAGGGATTTCTCACCCTCAGGGAAGGAGTTGCCTGGACTCTGTCATGGGGAACTGTGGCCTGTGTCGGGGCGTACCTGCTCAACCCTTTGTGCGCTGCCATTTTCCTCGGCGCTGTTGCACTGGAAGCGGTTTACTGCCTCATGTGGCGCGTCAGCCACCTGCGCGCCATCGTCAGCGGCGCAGTGAAAACGAGCGGTGCGATGGCCGCGGTTTTCGCGGTGGACCCGAATCCATCGCCGCTTTTTATGCTGACGCTTTTTTTATGTCTGTTTTTCTGGGAAATCGGCGGCCAGAACATTCCGGCCGACTGGACCGACATCGAAGAAGACAGGCAGGTTGAAGCAAAAACCATTCCCGTGTGTTTCGAACTTCGGCAGGCAAACCGGATTATCCTGGTCTCCATCGTTGCTGCCATCGTTTTGAGTGGAGTTCTCTTTATGGTATCCCGGGCTCGATTTGAAATTCCTTATATTTTCACGGCTCTTTTTGCCGGATGCTATCTACTCTTGGGTCCGGCCCTGAAGCTTTTCAAATCAGAGCGGCGCCGGGACGCGATGACCCTTTTCAACCGGGCCAGCTATTACCCGGCCGTTCTTTTCTTGATCGTTGCGATCAAATCAGTGCTCTGATTTAATTGCAACGCCCAAAATCCCCATAAACTTTATTTCATACGCTTTTTTCAGGTAAAGACCCGCGTCCTGAAGGGCGCACTTCAGATCGCGGCTTTTGAACCGATCCTGACTCGGGTGAAGCAGGATACGCCGGGTGATCATATTTTGATACAGGGTCGGATATAGCTCCTCGATATAGTAGCACCCTCCGGGTTTGAGCACCCGGGCGACCTCCTGGAGGGCTTTGCGCCAGTTTGGCACGTGATGCAAAAATCCGAATCCGAAAAGGGCGTCAAAGCTCTTTTCTTTAAAAGGCAGGCAGGCGGCGTCTCCCGTATGGAGTGAAATGTGAGCCAGCTCTTCCGGGCCAAGATACGATTTTGCCATCCGCATCATCTGAAAATCCAGATCGAGGATAAGCAACCGGGACGACTCAAAAGCTTTTCGTATCAGCCGAGCACCGGCGCCCCTGCCGCATCCCACTTCGAGAATCACAGCGCCCGGCGCCAGGTCGTTCATCTGTTTGAGCCGTTTTATTTCCATCCACTGCTGAAAAACCCGTGATGGATTGTTGACCACCAATCTTTCAGCCCAGTTCAGTTTCATCCCGGTACCTCGCCGCCCCTGCTATCTTTTTCGGCCAGATAAACGACGGCGATGCCGTTGGTCAGCCGACGGTAAACGACCCTGCGAAAGCCGATTTTTCTCAAAAGTGCCGCCAGGTCATGGGGCGGTGGAAAGGTTCGTATGCTTTCCGGCAGCAGCGTGTAGGCCTGCCGTGATCCGGCAAGCAACTCTCCTAAAAAAGGCATCACATAAAAAGAATACAGGTCGTAGAGCCGGCGGAAAAAAGGAGCGGTCGGTTTTGAAAATTCCAGACACATGATCTTGCCTCCGGGTTTAAGAACGCGGCGCATCTCCCCGAACCCCTGTTCCATGTGCGTCAGGTTCCGGATGCCGAAGCCGACCATGGCCGCATCAAAAGTGTTTGCCGGAAAAGAAATCGATTCCGCGTCTCCGCCGATCCACCCGATCCGCCGACCTTCCGCCGACCGGTTCAGGTTTTTCCGGCCCACCCGCATCATGTTCTCATTGATATCGTAAATAACCACCTTTCCGGACTCGCCCACGGCCCGGGAGGCCAGTATGGCAAGGTCGCCGGTGCCGCCGCATACGTCGATCACCTTATCACCGGGCGCAAGGTGCAACATGCCCACGGCTGTCCGCTTCCACCAGTAATGGATACCCAAGCTCAGCAGGGTGTTCATGAAGTCGTATTTATCGGCGACCGTATTGAAATGCCGGATGATCCGGCCTGCTTTTTCCGTCTCGGGAATTTGCTGAAAGCCGAAGGAAACCGAACGGTTCACGTCGCTGGAACGGGTCGGCGGCGGTTGCCACAAATTTTTTCTGAACATGAAACGTTTTCCCCCTCTCAACCCGCTGCAGTGCCTGATAGGGGTTTGTACTCCAGCCGGGTGTGCTCAATTACACGGTTACCTCCAATAGCATCCATCTGCCTGTCAGACAATAGCGACAGAGATGTCATCCCTAAATCGATCAGTTGATCGCTGTCTGTACAGGGCAATAATTCAACCAGAGGAAGGATCGGCAGGGACCTATTGAGAAGGCCCTTATCATGCGACGGCGATAGAAACTGGTTCAATGCCTCGTTTACATTGATCTCAACAGGGTTTGTGCCGGATTTGTCGAGTATCCGTCGCAATGGGCTTTTACCGGGCCCTTCTTTCATTCGCTTGGTTCAGACTGCCTTTGCATCGAGACTGGAAGACCTTCCGCCCCAGACCTTGATGAGATAGTCTTTCTGCTCCTCAAACTTCATCGCCTGTTCTTCAACGAGTTCCTCCGCCTCTTGGGAGGACATGTCCCAGCTCTGCCTGACAAAGGACGCTACCCGTGCGAAATAGAGGGGGGTCATGAGATCGAGAAGTTTTGTTCTGTTCACTTGCCATGCGTGGAATGTGGCGGCCAGTTCATAGAGGATCTTCACCCACATGTCTGTGGGCAGACGGAACGTCCTGGCGTCCATCTCGGCGCTCTTGGTGATCGCTTCGAAACACTCCCTGCTCAGGATGTCCTTCCACAGCGGTGAAAATTGCTGATAGCCCGTCTTGAACAATTCGACGAGGCCCTCCAGATTGACCTTGACCGGCTCGGGCTCCGGAGCCCCCTCATAGCCGAAGGTTTCCAGCGGTTCGCTCCCTCGGACTCCTTTCCAATAGGTCTCATGGCGCTCCATAAGCGAGAAAAGGGCGGAGAGGACTTGGCGAAACATGGGCCCGAGATGAGTGCCTGGGTCCTTTGCGTCGTGAATTTTCACGCCCAAATTGGACTGGCACAGGCGGAAACCCTGGGTAAGAGCGCTCGTGGTCATCCAGATGTCGATACCGAAACGGGCCACGTCCGTGTTCCAGACATTCTGCTCGTTGTAGAATTTCGCCACGTCCTTTGAGATGGCGAAGTCCCCGCCGATGGGCTGTCGAATCCTCTTGCCATACAGGGCGCGGGTCAGGTTATACACGATGTTGTTGGTGATGGTCCCGTCGTATTTATGCCGAACGTAGACCGGAGACACGAACTGGAATCCCCTTTCCAGAACCGGGTCCAGCAGGTACTTGACCCAGTCCGGCGTGATGCTCCGCAAATCGGAGTCGATCATGCCGCATACATCGACATTTAGTCGGTGGGCCGCCTCGAATACGGAGCGGAGCGCCGTTCCTTTTCCTGCCTGGCCCCTGTAGATGGAGACGATCTTTTCCTGCCAGGGTTTGATCTCAAAATCCCTGGCAACCTCCCGTGTGTCATCCGTGGAACCGCCGTCCGCGATCAAGATCACGCTCCGTTTGTCTTTGTAGTGTCTGGCCAATCCATGGGTGACCATCTGAATGACATGCGCAACGGTCTTTTCATTGTTATAACAGGGGATGCCGACCAGAATGTCCGCCGATTCAATTTCTTCCAGGCGCTTGGATGTATAGCCCCGCAGCGCCGTATCATAGTCCATTCATAGACCTCCTTTGGTATGCATAGATAACCACACTAACAGAGAAGATGCCTATTTTAGCAGTGTTAAATCTGAATAATCAAGAAGTTATCATGCCCCGACTTCAGCGCACAGACCTTTTTTTTAATCCACCGCACTGTTCTGAAATTGAACAGGATGGTAGGTTCTGAATCAATTCCCTGAAACCACCAGACTGTATATCGTTGCCCTAGAAGTAATACCAGATGGTCTCGTAATCGGATATGTCTTCGCCGATGGCGGCCAGGCGTTGCAGGTAATCCAGAATAGGAACGTCTTCACTGATATGCGTTGCCACAATTTTGGAGATGTTTTTTTCCCATGGATGAAATTCATACAGGCGGGCTCCGTCGGGAAGTATGGAGATCAAGTCTCGATGCTGCATCGCTCTCAGGTAGTTTTTGCCAAGTCCCGGCACGTTGTAGACCGCCTCATCGGTACGTGAAAGTCCTGGCAGCAAGCGGGCTTCTTCTTTTTGTTCCTGCAGCAGACGGGCAATGGGAACGCGATATTCGATTGTTTCTTCTTTTCCTTTGGTGTTGAAAGCATAGTAGGGTTCAATACCAAGCTGTGCCAGCTGCCGGCGCAGCAAAGCAGCCTCGAAGCGCCGAGAAATAAAAAATGTGAAGACCAGTTGGTTGAAAACCGAAATGCCGCGTTTTTTAAGCTTTTCCACCGCATGCAGAGTGTCCGGCGTCAATTCGTATGGATGCTGGATGTGTGTAACCACGGCCACCTGGCGTTTGCCGGGAATTCTGTATTTTACTAGCATGTCGGCAAGCTTGTCGGTCATCCGCATGGGCATCGTCACTAGAGTGCGAGAGCCGATGCGGATGCGTTCGATGCTGTCGATGTTGGCCACACCGGCCATCACCCGATCAAGATCCTCGTCTTGCATGGCCAGAGGGTCTCCTCCGGTGATAAGTACTTCATAAATGGACGAATGCTGCGCAATCCAGCGCAAAGCGGCGTCAATCTCTTTTTCAGATGCCATCGCACCAGGGGCCATAGCGTCTTCGATCTCCCAATTTCGCTGGCAATAAACGCAGATTTGCGGACAGGTGTTGAACGGTTTCAAAATGCAGATGCTGGGATAGCGGCGGGTAACCAGGTCAATGGGTGATGTGTCGCTTTCGCGCATGAAATCCAGACAAGAGACGGCGGTCTGGTCATGTCCGGCCATCAGCTCCACATAGCTGGTCGGAGGAATAACCTGCGCCCGGACGGCCCTGTCTCTACCGGAGTCGGCTTCTTCGTCCATGAGAGAAAGATAGTACGGCGTGATACCAAAAGGCAGGCGTTGCTTTCTTGTATTTTCAAGGGCTTGCCTTTCATTATCGGATAATACCAGCAGTGAGCCAATCTGCTCGGCATCACGTATAATATTGGCGGTCTGCCACTGCCAATCAGACCAGTCTTGAAGTGATGCACCAAGAGCCTTGAGAATCTTATCGCGCCGGAGCTTTCTGCGACGGATGGCCGTAGCTTCCATGCCGGAGGAAAACTTTGCCATGCGTCTGGCAACCTCATGGGAGAGTTCATCGAGCTGTTGCGAGCGTTCAATGGCTGCTTCGCGTCCTTCGAATTGACTGGGAGATAGGTGCGTTTCCGCCAGCCCGCTGCCCGCCCCTTTTCCCTGCAGGCCTAAAAAAAGATGTAACAGTTCGGCATAAAACCCAGGCGTCAGGTCGGGCCGTGCATTTCCGAGAGCAAGGTCCCAAACGGCTGCGGCAACGGAAAATCCGGATCTGTCTTCCGACCTGCGGGTTAGAATACAGTTTAAAGCGCGTGCACAATCGCGTACGCGAATAATGCGCCCTTCAGAAAAAGAGGCATAATCATCAAAGGTTTCGAATTCCATTCTGTTTGCGAAGCGCGACAGAGATTGGCGCAATTCGTCCAGAGAGCCCGCCTGTCGGGCCAGGTCAAAGATTTCCGGAAGTCTGGTCTGTACGTAATCGGAAGTATATTTGGATAGGTCGAACATTGGTCCTCCTATGATCATGGGACCGACTGTTGCGTCACCCAATCAATGAGGATGCGGATCCCTTTGATCACGTTGAAACACCACAGTTCGGTAAAATCCTCCGGCAACGGCTGGTCCAGCGGGATGGTCTCACTCGCCGAAAGCGCCTTTGCACCGTCAAAATCGACGTAGGCAATGCGGGCGGTGAGTTCTTGGGGGGGGCGGCCAAAGACTTCTCCAGAAAGCATGGCCACCCCTGTTTCAGCCAATAATTTTTCGCAAAGTTCCTTGCTGCCGGTAATGCCCCGTCTGGCCAACCCCTCCGCCAGAGGTGCAAAACTCGGGAAAAGGTAAAAAGCGCCTTCCGCAGGATGCACCCGGATGCCGGCGGCGATCATCATCGCTGCGCACTGGTTTCCCAAAACCGAAAGAATGCGGCGTGCATGCCATAAGTATCTCTCGATGCGGATATCGCCGCGAAAAGCAGATACCGCCGCATACTGAATGGGCGCGCTCACCGAGGTGAAGGTTTCGCTGGCCACTGCAGTCATGGATTCCAGAAGCCAATCCAGGGCAGGTGAAAAGGTGAAGGTGCCCAATCGCCATCCGCCGGCACCACACCATTTGGAAAGACCTGAACTAATGATGGTGCCCTCGGGATAATAGCGTGCCACGGAGATATGTTGTCCACTATGATGGAGCTGTCCATAAATCTCATCCGACAACAGCACCACCTTATACTGCCGGGCTACCTGTGCAATGTCCTGGAGTTCGGCGGCGCCATACGAGCATCCATCTGGATTGCTCGGGTAGTTCAGGATGAGCACGCGTGGTCTGTAATCGTCTTGCTCGCCGGCACAGTGCCGTTCAAGCATCTCGGCCGTAACTCTCCATTTATCCTCCATACGGGAATGAATCAGACTGACTTTGCGACCCAGAATGGTCGCCTGCGGGATGTAAGAGACCCAACAGGGAGTTGGCACGATCACTTCACCGTAATAGACCAGCTGCAAGAGAAACATGAGTTCTTTGGAACCCGGACCAATCAGCACATCCTGTGGCCGGGCTTCGACGCCATCTTTTTGGCGGTGGAAACCCGCCACCGCTTCCCGTAAAGCAGGAAGACCTGCGGCGGGCAGATAATCCTTCTCGTTGGCATGCAGCTTTAAGGCGTCAACCACAGGCATGGGCACGGGGAAAGGCGATTGTCCCAAACCCAGCCGGTAAACGGTCCGGCCTTGCTGTTGCAGTATCTTACTGCGGTCGTTAATGGCGATGGTCGCCGACTGAGCCAAACCGCGGATATTCAGATTCAAGCTGACTTGTTTGTTGAGACCCATTTGTATTTTCCGCCGATTTTCATAAGAATCATTATAGACGATCGATTTAATGAAACATAGATGGATAACAAATTCAAGAATTACCGAATTAATACTCTGATTCAATATATTAGCTTATCGGATTAGGCAAATTCAAGCATGCTGCGTTGCACGGCTTTCTAAAATGATTGCAGATCGGCGTGTATGCTTTGCTTTCCAACGGCCCGTCAGATCCATGGTTAGGGTTGGCGGCAGATTTAAGATGGCTTAAAAAAGGGCTTCATCTACCAGGTCAACGCCCTGTTAATAAGCGTCGTGGGAGTCTCTTTCGTACGCAAGGGAATCCGTGATATGAATTCTTCCGCCCGCTGTGATGAAACAGCAGGGCGGCTTGGGTGCGAGGTTGAGACTTTCGGAGAAAAAAATTGCTGTGCGGACTTTTAAAACAAAACCGTTGCAAAAAAATTTAAAAGAAAATTTGGGTTGGCGGGCGTTCATTATACTGAACCGCCATGTTGCGAAGCCTGTCAAATACGGGGGACAGATCCGCCGTTAAGGCTTTTTCCGGGCAGGCGCGAACACATCGGTAGCAGCAGATACATTCGGATCCGAAAATCGGCAAGAGGGAAAGGGTCACGGCCTCGACGGGACAGACGTCCGCGCAGACGCCGCACCGCGTGCACCTGTCCTCATGGATTTCTTTCAGGGGAAGTTGCGCTTTTGCGGATTCAAATGTCTTTTTTTGCATCTCGGCGTGCAGCGGCTCCTTTTGGTAGGCCAGCCGGGATACAGGAAGCTTTTCAGGGCTTCCGCTTGCGAGTTTTTGGAGGACTTTTTTCATAAGCTGCTCGACCAGTGCGTCATCGGCGGCATCAGGACGCCCCTCGGCCAGGGGATTCGCCGCGGCCCACATGAGGGAATGACGCGCCAGTACTTTGGCTGCGCCCAGAATCGCGTACCCTTTTTTTTCGAGCGCCTCACCCATTTCATACAGGGCAACTCCGCTCGTCACGCCGCCCCATGTGACAAACGGTACGGCGTAGCCGTTCCGGGCCGTCGGCAGATGGGCGATGAAGGTCATGACCGGCGCCAAAGCGTGAGAGGCGTAAACCGGGGATCCGATATACATGCAAATATTGTCTTTTGCATCCACAAGCTGCGGGATGAGAAATTCCACATCCGGATCCTCTCCCAGGTCGACGCATGTTACCGGAGTCTGGGACGATTCGATCTTCTGCTTCATGAGGGCGGCCACATGGCCGGTGCTTCCTGCCGGAGAACAGTAGACGATCAGCGCTTTGCGCAACCGTATGGTCATGGTGATGTTCCTGTATGCCATGGGAGCATGATGTAAAACAGCTTGTTGCAGCCGTTCGGTTTTTTAAAATACCGCCCGGCAAATATGTGAGTCTGCATTCGACGTGCCGATTCAAGGTTGCCTTCTCGGTATGGGCGGCCATATACTACAGGGGCCTTAAAAATTAAAGCAAAAAACCGGACCGCCGGTTTTTTGCTGCGGTGATTCGAAAAAAAGACCTTCGGGGGGTGCCATGATCCCATTTGTCGAGGATTTAAAAGAAGCCAATGATTTTTTGAACCTGCTTCTGGACAACATCGGCGTTGCGGTGCTGATTGCCGACGAAAACATGCGGGTGTATCGTTTCAATGACTCTTTTTTGCGGCTTTTTGAAGAGCCCGGAGAAAAAGTGGCCGGAGAGCGGTTGGGCCGGGCCATGGGCTGCATCCATACCATAGACGAAAATAAACCGTGCGGTGAAACCTCCTACTGTGAACAATGCCGCATCCGCCTGTCGATGATCGAGACCATGATGAAAAAAACTCCGGTGAAAAAATTACGACTCGAAAAGGCCTTTTATATCGACGGAAAGGTCCAAAATAAAATTCTGGAACTGACGACCCGATTCATCTCTTACAACAGGCGAAATATGGTGCTCGTCATTTTTTACGACATCACCGAAATTGAACAGCAGCGCATCGCGCTGCAGAGAAAGCAAAACGAACTGGATAAGGATCTGGAAGCTGCCGCCGGCATCCAGCGCCACCTGCTGCCCGATGCCGCACCCCGTCTTGTAGATATCCGATTGGCCTGGAAATTCAGGCCGTGCAGCCGTATCGGCGGCGATATCTTCAATATCCAGCAGATCGACAGGCGGCACACCGGTCTTTATATCCTGGATGTCTGCGGCCACGGTGTTTCCGCGGCGTTTTTTGCGGTCGCCGTATCCCAGTTCCTTCACAGCCGCAGCTGCTTTCTGGTCGATCAGGAAGGCATCGTATCGCCCGGTATGGTGCTGAACAGCCTCAACGAAGCCTTTCCCTTTGAGCGGTTCGACAGCTACTTTTCCATCGTTTATATGGTGGTCGACCATGCGCGCTTGCGGGTGGCATACAGCTGTGCCGGACATCCGCCCCCTGTTTGGATCCATGCCGACGGTGCGCAGGAAACGCTGGATCTAAGGGGCCCTATCGGATTGAGCAAAGACACAAAGTACGCCGAGGAGGAAAGGGTCCTCAGCCCCGGCGATAAAATAATCCTATACACGGACGGGGTTTTCGAAAACCGCAACAGCCATGAAGAGTTTCTCGGCAAAGAAAGATTTTACCGGATTTTGCAGGAAAACTTCGAAAAACCCATCGCCGAGTTCATCGAATCCACCTTTCAGCAGGTCGAAAAGTTCGGAGGCGCTTCATCGCCGGACGACGACGTCAGTATTTTGGGACTGGAGTATCGGCCGTGAAGCTCGGATCCGCATGATGAAACAACCGCAGGCTCCAGGAAATCCCTGAAACCTCCGGTCCGATGCAGCATGGGAAACCGTCAGGCCCCCGGAATGATGATACGGGAGGATTCCTCCCGCTGGGCCCGTTTGGCCTGTTCGAACATGTTCTCAACGGCCGTGGCAAGCGCATCGGGAAATTTTTCAACGGCCTCTGAAAGGGTTTTCGCCTGGACAGGACATTGAATGGGCAGCGGGCCCTTTGGAGACATGAGGGTGGTGGAGGCGACAAAAAGAGGCATCCGGCTTTCGTCCGTCCTGCCGTCCGGATGAACCGGCATGAGCATCCGAACCGTTCCTCTTTTCATATCGGTAAAGGATTCTTCGCGATACAGATTTTTTTGATCCAGCGCCAAATCCGTCCTGAAATCCTGAAAGTTGTTTTCCATAATCCGCTCCGGGGTGTTTGAGGTGGTTGTCGGGTTTTACGGACGGATTTGCGATGGTCGGCCTGCGACGAAACAGAACCGGTTATTCAAGGCGGTTTCCACCCGTCCTGAGCCGATCCATAGACCATCTGATTTCGGATGTCAAAAAATAAAGTGCCTTTGAAATGAAAGCGTATAGCCGACAGCTGCGGACAGTCATGAATAGTTTTGGCTTTTTTATGATTGACACTAGGAGAATTTTCACATAGGGTGTTATGCATTACATGGCTGATAGCCATATTTAATTGAAAATCCGGTAGATTTTAAACCAAGTCCAGAAGGATTTTTTATTAAATCCCTTTGGACTTTTTTATTTGGAAGGAAATACACTGACAATGAATTTTGAAATGTTTAAATTACACGCAAAAATAGCCGGCGGCGTAAATGCCGCCGGTTACACCTCCCCGACGGCGATCCAGCTCGAATCCATACCGCCGATAATGGACGGCCGCGACGTCATGGGGTTGGCCCAGACCGGAACGGGGAAAACCGCCGCGTTTGTGCTGCCGATCCTCCATCGCCTTCTTCCCGGGCCTCGAAAAATCATTCGGGCCCTTATCCTTGCACCCACCCGCGAACTGACCGAACAAACGCATGAAGCGATCGGACTTCTGGGCAGAAAGACCGGACTGCGCAGTGCAAGCATCTACGGTGGTGTGAGCATCCTGTCGCAGATCCAAGCGCTGAGAAAAGGTGTTGATATCATCTCGGCATGCCCCGGCCGGCTTCTGGACCATATCAACCGCAAGACGATCAATTTATCCACGATCGAGGTGGTGGTCATAGATGAAGCCGACCGCATGTTTGATATGGGCTTTCTGCCGGATGTCAGAAAAATAATAAAACGGCTGCCCATCAACCGCCAGACGCTATTGTTTTCAGCCACCATGCCGGACGACATCCAGGGTCTGGCCAGAGAAATCCTGCGTGATCCGGTAAAAGTTCAAATCGGCCGTACAGCGCCGGCATCCACGGTGGCCCATACATTCTACCCTGTTGAAACACAGGACAAAATCGCGCTGTTGAATAAAATTCTGGAGAGCACCGAAACCGGACCGGTGCTTGTGTTCACGCGTACGAAAATTCGCTCAAGCCGTGTCGCCCGGCAGCTTGAAATCTCGGGCTATAACGCGGCGGCGCTGCATGGAAACCTGTCTCAGAACAAGCGTCAGGAAGCCATCGACGGTTTCCGCAGCGGCCGTTATAAAATTCTGGTTGCAACCGATGTTGCCGCCCGCGGGATCGATGTTCGGGGCATTTCTCATGTAATTAATTTCGACTTCCCGGATACCCTCGATGCGTATACCCATCGTATCGGCCGTACGGGCCGCGCTTGCGAAACCGGGGACGCATTTACCTTTGTGACCGGCGAAGACCGGGGACCGGCGCATGCCATTATCCATGTGCTGGGATCCAAGCTGAAATATTGCAAACTGCAGGGGTTTGAGTGCGCCGCGGATACGAAAAACAGGCCGTCACTGCCCGGATCCCAGCGGGTAAAGGGAGATCATTTCGGCGCTGCCGTAACGGTCTGGCCCCGCAGTCGCCCAAAAGGAAAATTTCGACCTTTGAGAAGTTCGCAGCGGCATTCGTCTGATGGATAATTTTTAGAAGCCTGCTTTTTTGAGCGCGTGATGGGTACAAGCTTTGGACAAAAATCGCCACTTGATTTTAGCGAGCCGGCGGCACATGTAGGCCTCTACAGGGTAGACGGAATCAATTAAGCAGAAGCCGAAAACATCGCCTGAAGCCCGACGGCTGCGTTGCAGGTTTCCTCAAAATGCTCCCAGCCTACCGTGTATGCTCCGCTTTTCGTCAACCCGCGCCTTGCCCTCCAACCTGATCCAAGGTTTTGAAACAGCTTCTATTCATCTTCGGATGGGATGGGATCTGCGTTCGGAAGGAAAGGCGGGGCATTAACCTTTGGGCGGGATTTTCGCTTTACCTCCCACGGTCCAAGATGCTTCCTGAAGCCAACGTAAACAGATCAGGCGTTTCACAAAAATTCAGCCTCGGTCAGACATATCCAAGAGTTTTTGTCCCGCTGATATCCTGACGGTATGGAAAGAAATCCCGGCATTTTCGCTCACACGCCCCCGCTCAAAAGGGATCTATGTCCCAGAGTCTTGGTTGAGACTCGGAATTCAACTTTTGAAATAACGTCAACTGTAAAAGAACGTACCCACTACCGCGCGGAATCTGTGCGGGGGTGCAGGGCAACCCGCATTCCTACCGCGACCAATGCCCGCTAAGCTTTGACCTGTTTCGTGGATTACTGAGACATTGCGCTATAGGTAGCGGATGATCTCCGAAACATCCCGCCTGGCCGGCGGAATCGGCACATGCTCGTAGTGGCCTACCCATATGAGGGCCATGATCTTCTCGTGACTCCGGACCCCCAGAATACGTCGGTTCTTCTTGGAGTTGGCGGCAAGAGAGGAGGTGTAACAGGTCCCCACATCGTAGCAATGGAACGCCAGCAGCATGGTTTGAACAGCCGCTCCGGTGTCGTGAGCCGGGCATTCGATATCACCTTGGGAATAGAAGCGCATATCGGCGAGGACGGCGATGACGCACGGGCTCACGGTTCCGTGCATCCCGCCGTGAGCCAATAGCTTCCGGATTTCCGGATCTTTCACGATGACAAACCGGAGGGATTGCTGATTGCAGTTGGTAGGAGCCCAGAGGGCAAGGGCGATGGTCTTCCTGATCAGTTCCTCGTCGACCTGCTCGGGGATGAATTTGCGTATCGACCGCCGCGTTGCCAAAAGCTTTTCAAACTCTGATTTGGCAATCTTGATCGTTTGCTTCCGCGACCACGGATAGATGAAACTTTGCGGATCGGCCAAGGCCTTGCCGTAGAGATCGGCTATCTTCTCGGCCCATCGGTAGTCGGCCTTGCCGGTGTCGAATTTCTCCCCATAGATTTGAAACATACCGTAGAGGTCCTGCAACTTGCGGGACGAAAAGTGGGCCCTCGCCCCCGTCGAGGTCTGCAACTCTTTGTCCAGCAAGTGGGCCTTCATCCTGATCTGGGTGAGCAGGACTTCTTCGTCATCATGTTCCAGCTCACTCGGCTTTCTGACCAGTTTGATAAAGTGAGGATTCTTCATAGATTCTGCTTTCGCAATTGAAGTTCAGGTGGCGCAATGCAGGGCGGGTGGCCGAGACCCGCCCTGCATCATGAGAAAAACCATTGCAAAGGTCAGCAGTAAGCGATCTTTTTTACCGGCGGCGGCGCCGACCTGCCGCTCCAGATGTGGGGAAGCGCGAGTGTGTTCATGGTGTGGAAGCCCGGTCCGGCGCTCATCACCCTGGGGATCATGTTGACCGCCACTCCCGCTGTGCCGATCCCCCCCCGCTGGGAGATCTCTTCCTTGATCTGGATATCCACACTCGGGGTGCCGTCGATCCGGGCATAGTCACCCAACGCGACACCGTCTTCATCCGGATCCGGGGAGACGATGCCGACCATTCTGAAGTCGAGAATCCCTTTCCCGTTTCGGAGACCGACCACATCCTGGCGGAAGCCGCAAACGTTCCCCGGCGGGATGGTGATAAAGCTGCTCTTTCTTCCCTTCTTCGTCACCATGGGACTCTTGGTCTGTCGGAGTTCGTCGATATCGATCCCGAGACAGTGGGCCACCATGGCCGTCGTCTCCAGAAGCCCTATGTGGCCGATCTCTCCGCGCTGGACCCCCGCGGTGAATTCCGCTGCGCTCAATCCGGCGCCGATGTGCCGCATCTCGTCGGGACCATAGGGGGAGAAATCCACGACCCGGCGGACGAAGACCTTTTTGACCTCCCAGCAGGGCACGGAGCACACGATCGGGACGATGTCCATGATGAACCCGGGGTTGATCCCAACCGCGGTCGCACCGACTCCGGTTTCACGGGCCTTCCGGTCGATTGCCCGCGCCTTCTTCACGTTCTTTCCCACGGGGAAAAAGAGTTCCTGGCAGATGGTGACCACGCGGCATCCCTTGTCGAGGCACCGCATGATGGGTTCGAAGGCCTCATCCACAAAGGCGGTTATGGCAACGAGCACCACGTCCGCTTCCACCTTCGCAAGCACCTCCTCCGCAGAAGAGGCAACCCTGATTCCCGTGCGCCTCCCGAGATCGGCTACTTCACCCAGATCCCGACCGATCTTGGCAGGGTCGTGGTCGATGGCGCCCACCACCAGCGTCTGCGGTCTTAACTGGAGGAGCTTGACCATGTTGCTCCCCATGGCGCCCACACCGTACTGGATCACGCGAATTTTCTTCACGATGCTCACCTCCTTGACATCCGTCGCGGCTTCAGCGTCTTGAGACGAATAGCGGCCGCGTATCGATGGGCGTCCATGCCCTCGCAGATGGACTGGGTTTCCGAGTATCGGGCCAGTTCCAGGCTGGCCGCAACATCCACTTCCATATGGGTTACTACCTTCATGAACATCCCCACCCAGAGGCCTCCCGTGTAACGAGCCGCCCCCCCGGTGGGCAGGATGTGGTTGGGGCCGGCGATCTTGTCGGCGTATACCTCGGCGGTGTTCTGGCCGATAAAAAGAGATCCGTAATGCCTGAGCTTGGGCAAAAGTTCCCTCGGGTTGACGGTATGAATCTCCAGGTGCTCCGGCGCGTACTCGTTGGCGTAGCGTGCGGCGTCCGCAAGGCTTTTTACGACAACCACAATCCCCTTATTCTCCCAAGAAGTCCTTGCCACCGCTTCGGTTGTCCGTTCCTTGAGCTGGCGCTCGATCTCGCTCAGCGTCTCCCGGGCGAGGGCCTCGGAGGTGGTCACCAGAGCGCCTCTGGCATTGGGATCGTGCTCGCACTGGGCGAGGAGATCCGCAGCAATGTAGTCGGCCCTGGCGGTGCGGTCGGCGATGACCATACACTCACTGGGACCGGCGAGAAAATCGATACCCACCCCTCCGAAGACCCTGCGCTTTGCCTCCATGACATACTGGTTACCCGGCCCGACGACGAGATCCACCGGATGGATTGACTCGGTGCCGAAGGCAAGGGCGCCGATGGCCTGAGCCCCGCCGATGCAGTAGATCTCATCCACGCCCATCTTGTGCATGGTGTACAGGATGCCGGGGGTGATGCTCCGGTCGCGCCCTGGGGGGCTGCAGGCAACGACCCGCTTCACCCCGGCGATTTTGGCCGGCATCACTGACATGACTGCGGAGGTGAGGCACGGATAGCGCCCGGCGGGCACGTAGCAGCCGCAGGAGTCGACGGGGATGATCCGCTGTCCCATCCTCTTTCCCGGAGTGAACTCCTTCTCGAACTCGACGATGCTCTTTCTCTGCGCCCGGGCGAAGGCCCCCACCTGCTCGATGGCGAAATCAAGCTCCTCGATCACCGCCGGTGAGAGATGCTCTTTTGCCCTCGCTGCATCCTCGGGCGAGACGCGGAAGGAGGCAGGCTCGTACTTGTCGAACTTCTTGGCGTAGTAGCGAAGCGCCTTGTCTCCCTCCTTTTTGACCTTCTTCAGAATAGCATCCACACTCCGCTGGAGTTGTCGGATGTCCTCCTCGGTTACCGGCTTCGCCTTCTTGATTTCCCTGTAATACATCGCTCTTTCCTCCTCTCAAATTATAGGTATCGCGTAACCGTTCACAGGGGCCTGTTTTACCGGCCGCAACATGTGCCTGGCGCCCTGCGATACGCCCCGATCCTTTGAATGACTATATGGCAGGCAGTCGGCATGCATCCCGCTGGACACTGTCTGTGTCCGGGGCTGTTTGGAAACGGCCGCAAAGGCCCGCTGCCGTTGGTAACGGCAAGCGCTTATGGTTGCGGACCATAAAGCAGATCCCTGTGAACGGTTACGATCTCGCGGCTCTCTTCCCAAGCCTCAGTCACCTCCTCTTTTCCTGTGCGCCCGTCTGAACAGGGATGCAACCACATCCTCGGACATGAGCGCGAGTCCCGGGCACAACGCCTCAACCCATGATATCCCAGGCTTCCTGCCTCCCGATCCTCAAGGAGATCGATCAGGCTATCACCTTGGACTTCATCCCTCCTTTGCCGCTACCAGAAAAGCGGCGGAAATAATGAGCACAACTCCGCCCCACACGATCCGCGAGGGGGCCTCGTTCAAAAGGGCCATGCCCAGCAAGATCGAGATCGGCACCTCGGAGAGCGACACGATGCTCATCTCGTGGGCCTTGAGAAAAAGCCCCGAAAGGTTCACCAGCAGAAGCGGCGCCGTCGTGCAAAAGACACCGAACACCAGCAGGTAGACATAGTTCGCCGTCGGGATTCCCCGGAGCAGAGTGAACAGTGTCACGGGGGCAAGGAGCACGGTAAGGAAAAGGAATTGCCAGGTGGTAGACGTGACCACTTCCCCATGCCGGACCGCGAACTTTCGGGCAAGAACGAAGTATCCTCCGTAGGTCACCCCGGAAACCAGCGCAAGAATGTTGCCGAAGACAAGACCCGAGTCGGGTTCTGCTCCTTTACCCGCAGCCGGGTTCCCCTGAAGGACGATAACAAAGACACCCGCAATTCCGGCCGCTATGGCAAGCTGATGCAGCAATTTGATTCGCTCACCCAAAAAGAGACATCCGAAGACGGCAGCGAAGATCGGCGCCGTGAAGCTCAGGGCGATGGCGTTTGCGATGGTGGTGTAGAAGTTGCTCAGGATGAAGGTGCCGGACGTGGCAAGGATGACGAGCGCTGAAAACAAGGTCATCCTGAGGGACCGCCTTTCGAGGGCAAGGGATTGACCTCTCCGGAAGACCATCCGCAACGCGCCCAGGCTTGCAAGACCGAACAGATATCGCCAGGCGAAAATGTCATAGATGTCCGAGCCTCTCGTCTTCAGGATTTTGGTAAGGGTGCCGCTTCCACCCCAGAGCATCGAGGCCAGAAGAACCAGCAGAATCCCTTTCACCTTGTCCCTGCCTGTCGACATCGACTCGCCCGCTTATCAGTAGAAACCCGCTATCTTCGGCAGATAGAGGGTGAGGATGGGAAAGTAGGAGATCACCAAGAGAACAAAGATCTCCACCAGGAGAAATGGGATTACCGCCTTCATCAGTGGTTCCATCCGCACCTTGCCGATGGCGCAGATCACGAAAAGGTTCGTTCCCACCGGCGGTGTGATGAGACCGATCAAAAGGTTCACGCAGATGACCATTCCGAAGTGCAGGGGATGGAGGCCGAACTCCATGGCCACCGGATAAAGAAGCGGAGCCATAATGAGGATGGCGGGGAAGGTATCTACGAGCATGCCGATGATGAGAAAGGTCACGTTCACGATGGCGAGAAAGACATAGACATTGTTGGTGACGGAGAGGAAAAAGGCAACCACCGCCTTTCCCACATCGTTTATGGTGAGGACCCAACTCAGGATGTTGGTGGTGGCCAGGAGCAGCAGAACGATGCTGCTTATCTTGGCGGCGCTGAAGAGCATCTCCGGGATGTCGCTCCATCGGATCGTCTTCAAGACAAATTTGCAGACCACAAGGGCATAAAAAGCGCCGACCGCGGCAGCCTCGGTGGCGGTGAAGATGCCGCCAAGGATTCCGCCCACAATAATAAGGGGCATGAGCAGGGCTACGATGCCCGTTTTCGTGGTCTTGCCGATCTCCCGCCAGCTCAGCGAATAGGTGCGCCGGGGATAATGCCGCTTCTTGCTCATCACGTACACGACGATCATGAGGCCGAGACCCACGAGGGCTCCTGGAACAATACCCGCCACAAACATGCCGCCGATTGAAACACCCGTCGCCAAAGAGTAGATGACGAAGGTCAAACTCGGCGGGATGATGGGGCCGATCACGGCTGAGGCGGCGATGAGGGCGCAGGTGAAGTGCTCGTCGTACTTCTCCTTCTTCATGGCAGGGATCAGCACGGATCCTATGGCGGAGGTGTCCGCGGTGGCCGACCCGGTGATGCCCGCAAAGATCATGCTGCCGATGACGGCGGTCTGGGCCAATCCTCCGGAAATTTTTCCCACAAGAATATTGGCGAACTTCACCAGCCGATCGGTGACCCCGCCCTTCGCCATGATCTCGCCGGCTAGGATGAAAAATGGGATCGCCATGAGGGGAAAGGAGTCGATTCCTTTTATAATGCGGATGACGATGACGTGCAAAGGGACGTTCCCCATGACGAAAATCCCGCCGAGGGCGGCGATCCCTGTGGAAAAGGCAATGGGAAGTCCCGCCAGGAGGGTGATGACGAAAATCACGGATAGGATCAGAAAGACCATTGCTTCACATCCCTGCTACGCCTTGTTTTTCTCGTCGACGACGGTCACGTAAATCAGCTTCATGCAAACCAGAAGCATAAAGAAAGCGGAAACAGGGACCGCCAGATAGATAACCGCCATGGGGATCAGCAGGGCCGGGGACTTAAGATCGGCGAACTGATCGAGAAGCCCCGCTCCCTGCCAGCCGATGATGCAAAAGAAAATTCCCGTGAGGATGTGGGAAACGACAACGACCACCTTTACCACCGTCTTCGGCAGCTTCTCGAGGAGAAAGGTGACACCCACGTGGGACCCCTCTTGGTAGGCGTATATCGCCGCAAGCAACCCAACCCAGATCTGCAGGTAGCGCGAGAGTTCCTCCGGCCAGCTCAGGGCGGCGTTCAGTACGTAGCGGTTGAATACCTGAAGCACGATTACCGAGAGCATGATGCCCATCATGGTGGAGATGACCGTTTTAAGGGCAATGTCCACCCACCTTACGAGACCCGCAAAGAGGCTTACCATCTACAACTCCCACTCTTGTTACCGTTCACAGGGATCTGCTTTATGGTCCGCAACCATAAGCACCTGCCGTTGCCGACGGCAGCCAAGCATTTGCGGCCGTTTCCAAACAGCCCCTGAGATGGTCATCTAAGCGTTTTGACTTGTCTCTGCCTGCACGCAAATCATTCGAAGGCTTTTGGGGCGTATCGCAAGCAGCAGGTCCCATGTTGCGGCCAGTAAAGCAGACCCCTGTGAACGGTTAACCCTGTTTACCTTCGGCCTGTCGCCGCCAATCCGCCGAATCGGGGGCCGGGTTTCGACCGGCCCCGGTGGATGTTACTTCGCCTCTTCGGCAACCTGTTTTTCGATGTCAGCCACGGTTTTAATCGCCTGCTCCACCAGATTGGGATCGATCTTCCCCTTGAGCCAGGCCAGAATCGGCTTCTGAGATTTCTCCTTGAAGGTATCTTTCAGGGACTGGGGCGGGATGTAGATCTCCATGCCCTTTTTTTCCAGCGCCCGGGCGATGCTCACCTTGTTTTCATATACCCGGAGGCCATATTCCACGTCCGCGCCGATGCGGGCACCGGTGAGAAAAATGGTCTTGATGTTTTCAGGCAGGGACTGGAACCATTTTTCATTGGCGTAGTAGAGGTTGAAGGCGAGAACATGCTCGTCCATGGTCATGTACTTCTGGACCTCGTAGAACTTGGAGTCGTACACGAGGCCGGGGGGATTTTCCTGGCCCTCCACCACTCCCTGCTGCAGGGAGCTGTAGAGTTCGCCCCAGCTGATCGGCGTCGGCGAGCCGCCTAGAGACTTCACCAGTTCGATCATGATCGGGTTTTGTTGGACCCTGATTTTGAGCCCCTTCATGTCATCAAGGGATTTGATGGGCCTTTTGCTGTTGGTGAAGCAGCGGAACCCATAGGTTGTCGCCGCGAGAATTCGCACGCCCGTACTCTTGGCGAATCCGTCGCTCATCTGTTTGAAAAACGGACTGTTGAAGAACTTCATCACCACATACTCATTGGGAAACAGGTACGGAATGCTCAGCACCAGCATGGGATCATAAATACCTGTGATGGTCTCATCCCCCTGGCAGAGCTGGTATACGCCGGTTTTCACTCCTTCATACAGTTCGTCCAGCGAGCCGAGCTGGTTGGCGGGATAGAGGTCGATCTTAATCTCACCACCGCTCGCACCCTCGCAGTAGGCCTTGAATGCCTCAAAACCCTTGGTATTGGCGGCATCGGCAAGCTCCACACTGCCCACCTTCAGGTGGTACTTGGGCGCATTCTGCTGCGCCAAGACGCTTCCCGCGGACAGAAACATGAAACAGAGAACTGCCAACCCCACCATGCCGATGAATTTCGCTTTCTTTCTTTTCATGTTCTCCCTCCTTTTCTTTGGCTTTTTTGTTTGATTTGATTGAATTGAAAGTTGACAGGAACCTCCTCTTTTAGGGCGGGAATGTATGAGGAATAATCTTGTGTGTCAAGGGGATTCATTGCTATGGAGCATTTGAAAATTGGGGACATTCGATGTTTGTCGTCGGCTTTAGCCGATGGATGTCGACCTTTTTTCAGGGACTAAAGATGAAGAAAGCAGCAAAAAATATGATGATACCGGTTGATTTGAGCCCGCCTTCATTGGCTGGAGCCTGCCTGCGAGATATTTTGCAGGGCTTCGAGCAGCCTTTCATGGATATTGTCGAAGCCGCCGTTCGCCTTTTGAATATAAGTATCTGCATAAGACATATCAAAGGTTTTTTAAACCAACGGATACCCTGTTGGTTTGCAGGGATATCGGGAACGATCAATTTCTATTTCGAGTGCTGTTGAAGATCGCGTTGCCCACGCAGGGTATATCGGATTCGGAATTCCTATTTTGCCTTGTCTTCCTAAATGATCAATCCGCTATCAACTTACTTTTTGGGGGCGGCATCACCCAGGCAATCATATGTTATGGGCAAGGATTCCATAAAAAGTGCTTGCTGGTAAAAGTCTTTGTACGCTGATATTACTCAGGCCGGCTTGCTTGAATTGTGCGATCAGTTCATCCAGAGCAGGCAGGGGAGTCAGCCCCTTAACCGAACAGTTGACCAAATTAAGATTGGCGGCTCCAATGTCTTTTCCGTTGCTGTTGAAACACATGGCTGTCGCTACCGCGCCATCCTTCGAGAGCATTGCGCGAAGCTTACGCAGCAAATTAAAACGTTCCTCGGCAGGAAAATAGTAAACCACATTAAAGAGCATTATCAAATCAAAGGGGCCTCCGGTATCGACCGAATGCCGGATATCTCCACCGAAAATTTTTATCCTGTCGCTCAGCCCCCATTTTTCAACATTTTGTCTGGCCAGATCCACGACTTCCTGGTCCATATCGATGCCGATAATGGTCGCTTCCGGATTTGCGCGATAAACGCTTCGCAAAAATTCTCCGGACCCGCACCCGACATCCAGCACGCGTATGGAATCTTTTCCCGATACAAGCTCGGTAATGAATTTGCGGACGACGGGTTCCAGGATCCGGCCGAATCTCGCTACCAGGTTGCCGATGCTGCCGAGATCATCTCCAAGAGGCGCGCCGCCCATCCGCTGCGCCGCATTTCGATAGGCAGATGCGTAATAAGTGACACTGGCTTGAATAACGGCCGCAAGGACATCGCCGTGCTTGCCCGTCACCGCCTTTGCCCTTTTGCCTTTGATGCTGAAAAAACCACCCCTGTATCCCAGTTCCTTCACCGATAAGCCCACATCCAGTATGGCATCCAGAATCTCCGGGCGCCTCACGCGAAGCTTTCTTAACAGTTCATCCCGTGTTGATGGAACGGATAAGGCTTCGAGCAGACCCGACTCGATACCGGCATACAGGAAATGCATTCTGACATGGGATTGCCAGTCTTTCATGATCGGGAAAAGACCGGGCATTTTCAAGGTGCGAATAACGGGAATAAGATAGGTTAGTCTCATATCGGTTCAGCCCCTTCTTATTTTCGGGCCAGCACATAAAAGCCCATATCAACTCGTGACGACTCAACTTTTGTGTGAAAAGATGCCCCAGCTTTTTCAATGTCTCCCTCATAAGCAAATCCTGAGCAACCACTTCGCCTTGTTATTTGCCGGAATAGAGAATGATCTATTTTTCGCGGAAAAGGTAATTATCAAGCATAATTTCAACGAACTTCAGCTGGTTCTCTATGTCAAAACCTGGATGCTTCAACCCCATGATAAGCCCTGCAAAATAGAATGCGCCGAAAGCGAGAGCATCCTCCCGGACGTTTCTTTCCGCATGCAGCTCGCCTCTACCAACGGCTTGCTTGAATAACCTGGTGATTTCTTCCAGAAAGACCATGAGTTGATTATCCAGAATCTTTCCGTGCTCACCCTTCAGAAAAAGCGCTTCCTTTATCAAATCCCTGGAAAATAAGGGGTCGGCTGCATAAAAACCATATATGTTTTTAGTAATGTAAAGAAGCTGCGCCTTTATTCCGGATCCAGGAAGAGATTCGAACGCCTCCGTAATGATTTTTCCAAGGTCCTCTTCATATGCCGCAACCAGCAGCGATGGCTTATCGGGAAAATGGGTGAAGATGGTTCCCAATCCGACCCCGGCGCGAATGGCCAACGCTCGCATCGTGGTCTGTGCATAACCTTTTTCGGCAAACAACGCATAGGCGGCATGGAGAATGACCTTTTTGGTGTCCTCCTTCAGTCTTTGACGGCGTGTTGCCTTTTGGGTGTTTTTCATGGCATTTTAAAAAAATATGAACACGTTCTCTAAATGAACGTGTTCATAATATTTGCTCCGTAATCTTTTGTCAATTCTTTTTTGGGTGGTAAAAAACTGCTATGAAATCCATAAAAAACAATAACTTCGATCACATGCTCAACAAAATCATTAATTAATCTCCTGCAGCCTATCACCGAGAATTTCGGAGACAGTATTCCTGTAATTGAAATTCATGAGATTAGCAGATATAATTTAACATTATGAAATCAGGAACAGTTATGCCCTACTATGTGCCCTTGTCATATTATCGCATGCCATTGGTGCTTCTAATCATTGTGGTTGTTGCCTGCGTAGCTACTGTAATCAATCCGCCGGCAGGAAGGCTAACCTGGCTATTAGAAGTTGGGCCAGGGCTTGTCGGAATTGTAATTCTTGTAGTACTCTACCGACGGTTCCCCATGTCCCATATGGTTTATATTTCTGTTTTTTTTCATATTTTTGTTTTGATTTATGGTGGCTATTACACATACGCTGAAACCCCTCTAGGAAACTGGGCAAAACTGTTTTTTGGGTTTAGTCGAAATCATTATGATCGGGTTGGGCACATCGCTCTCGGGGTTTTCCCTTCGTTCATTATCCGGGAAGTGCTATTGAGAAAGACACCTTTACAACGGGGAGGCTGGCTTTATTTCATCATCATTAGCATCGTTCTTGCCGTTGCTGCCTTTTGGGAACTCCTCGAGTGGTGGGTTGCCTTACTCGCCGCACCTGATGTTGGCCATGCCTTTTTGGGTTCTCAGGGTGACATTTGGGATGCCCAGTGGGATATGCTCCTTGCCCTTATTGGTGCTTCAGTAGCATTGCCCATTTTATCACGATTTCATGATCAATCCATGAAACAGTTGAATTTTCCAAAAATACAACCCGCTCCATGTTGTGCCGATGCTAAAACATAAAACCGGATGTGAACATCATGCAGGACTATTGGGGACGGGTATTGCTATATTGATACGGCCTATAAATCTTTCGAGGAGATGCCAGACCACGTCCAAGAGTTGCCCTGAACACCGCAGCGCCCTTAAATAAATTGTTCAAAAAATAATTTATCCTAAACTTGGAACACTACAAAACTTAAAAATTCAACATTAAGCTATGTATGCTTTACTTTCCCAAAGGTGAATCATCCGGCTATCCTGGCTGACCAGAGCCATTCATCAAAAAATTGCAGGATGTTTCATTCCCCTCTTTTTTGCGGTTAGAAATTCCCACAACACATAATGGGATTCGTCAGACCTATCACCGGTTTTTCAACCAGCTGATATCCTGAAGGGTGGAATCGATATCTCAACATTTCAAGTAACCGATAGCGATATTTGCGCTAACATCATTTGAATCCGCAACATCCCGATAAAGCATTCCTTTCATCCAGCCATAACCCTTCTCAGAAGGGATCTCTGTTGCACGGGGACCGGTAAACCGGCTCTACTGGACAATCTATCTCGTTATCAGGAATCGGTATTAATTATCAATAGGTTATAACCAGATCCCAACTGGAAAATTCTTGACAATATACCCCTTATCTGCGTAATGAGTTTTTAACATACTCTTAAATCGAAGCTGCCGAGCCATACGGCAATCATTCTCTTCTGGGCAAACTACCAACCTATACTCTTTCAAGTACGATGTAATGAAGGGGAAATTAAGTTGCGCATTTATAAAGTCGCCATTTCCGATTTTATCGTAGGGTTCATCCAGTTTGCGGCGGGCAAACCCTGCACAAAATAAATCATGCTTTCAATTGAACTGCGGAAGGGGCAAGCCCTTCCCCTACGGTTTCTTGGAAAATGATCCGGTTTATGGACGGGCATAAAGTATCTTGCTGAGTTATTGAAAGGAGTTACCCGACGTCTCGTTTTTGCAAGGTTGCAGTCATTTAAAACCCCTTTTTTTCCCGGCAGAATACAGCTCAATAATCGCATGTTCGGATTATTGATGTCAGAAATCTAACGGGAGTCCATATGCTTTTCGGAAAATATGGCTTTTTCTGCCGCTTCGAAAGCGATGCCCAGCTTCCTTACTACAAGGGATCGACCTTCAGGGGGATTTTCGGCAGGGCCTTGAAAAACGTCGTTTGCGCCCTAAAGACCCAGGAATGCACCCGGTGCATCCTCAGGGACCGCTGTGTCTATATGCTTGTTTTTGAAACGCCGGACCCTGCGGTGCCCCATCCCTTTCTCATCGAACCGCCGCTCACCCCCGAGACGCACTTTCCCGAAGGGGCTCCTTTTGATTTCAACCTGCTGCTGTTCGGACAGGCCAACACCTATCTTCCCTATTTCATTTATGCCATCGACCGGATGGGAAGCATCGGCATCGGAAGGAAAATAAACGAAACACGCGGCAGGTTCGTTCTCGAAGGCGTCCGGTTGGGCGAACGGCTTATCTATTCCCGTACGGATGAAAAGCTGAGAGCAGCGGACGCGATAGAGGACCTGACGCTGAAGGAATCCGTTTACGACGAGGGGAAAAACATCCGGCTCAAGGTCATTCTCGAAACCCCCTTGCGGATCAAATTCGAAAACCGGCTCAAGGCGGATCTGCCCTTTCACGTTCTGGTGCGGGCCATGTTGAGAAGGGTGTCGTCCTTGCTCAATTGCCATGGCGATGGAGAGCCTCCCCTCGATTATCGCGGCCTCGTCAGACAGGCGGAAGCCGTCCGAATTGTTCAGGATCATCTCCAGTGGGTTGACTGGCGGCGGTATTCTTTCCGGCAGGATCAGGACATGCTTATGGGCGGCATGGTCGGATCGGTGACGTACGAGGGGAAAATCGGGGCTTATATGCCGCTGATTGAATTTTGCTCGCAGGTTCACCTGGGAAAGCAGACCTCTTTTGGATTGGGCAAGATCAGCGCGGAGACCGCATGATGAAAAATATCCTGCTCGCCGTCACCGGTCTTAGCCCCCAGGTCATCACGGAAACTCTCTATGCCCTGCATCAGGACCTGCGCCGGGTGGACGCGATCCACGCGATTACCACAAGGGATGGAAAAGAGAAAATATTCGCCGAATTGTTGGGTGCCGGCGGGGGGCATTACTACCGATATCTGGAAGAATACGGCCTCGACCCTGCAACGATTGACTTCAGCCACCGCAATATCCATGTGATTACAGACGGCCACGGCAACGAAATCCCGGATATCAGCAACGAATCCGACAACGAATTTCTGCTGAAAAAGTGTCTGGAGCTTACCTTTTATTTTACGCGGCAGCCGGAAAACACCGTGTTTTTTTCCGTTGCAGGCGGCCGAAAGACCATGAGTTCCTGCCTGACGCTTTCCGCTCAGATGTACGGCCGTTCCCATGACCGCCTGTACCATGTGCTGATTTCTCCGGAATTTGAAAGCAGCCGCAATTTTTTCTACCCGCCGAAAACCCCGAAAACCATCGAACTCAAAGACCGGCAGGGGCATCCGTATTTCAAGGAAACCCGGTATGCCCAGGTGAACCTGATTCACATTCCCTTTGTCTCGATCCGGGATCAATTGTCTCCCGATATGCTGAAGGAGCCGAGAGATCCGGGCACGCTCATGCTTTCATTGATCCGGGAGGAAAAAGCCCGCCTGTGCGTGAATCTGGTGACCCGAAAAATCGCCTATAAAAATTTGGAAGCCGACATGATGCCCGCCCGGCTCGCCCTCTACGCGTTTTTCGCCATGCAGAAAAAAAACTGCCCGAAGGATGCGGAAACCTGCGGCGAGTGCACCGAATGTTTTCTGGATATCCAATCCGTTTACGGCTGCCAGGATCAGATCACCGGGCTGTACCGCAAGTTGTCCGGCACCCGGCCGCTCGATGAGATGAGCGATACGGGCATCGCCGGCCTGAACGCGGATAACTTTAACTCCTACAAGAGCAAGATAAAGGAAAAGCTTCTGGAAAGGTTCGGCCCCTATGCGCTCAAAGAGCTGGAGATCGCCTCGCTGGGGACAAGACCCAATACGCGTTACGGAATCCTGATGGACAAATCGAAAATCGAGATCGTGTACTGATTGCGGGAAAATAATTCAATGAATAAGGCACTGAACAGGTTGTTGAAAATACAAAACCCCATTTCTTCAATGCCAGGAGAATGGGGTTTCTTGCTTTCCGGCAGCCTGAGGAGCAACGTTGCCGTGCTGGAACGGCAATAAAATGTCTATACACTGATGCTCAACTACCGTAGGGGAAATCCGCCTTCCGGCGGAACCCCTTGCCAATGACTTTCCTCAATCAAAAGGAAGGCTTCACCGCTGATGTTGTTGACTGAATCTTGGCGGGGAAGGTCGGATGGCGGTGAAAAATACGGAAAAAATTAAAGCCGTCATTCTCGTGTAAACAAATATCCAGATAAAAATCAAGTGGATGCATCATTCTAAGGAGGGGTGGATATGGATGAAACCGTTTTGACAATAGCTCTGGGAGGTCTTCTTCATGATATCGGAAAGTTCATGCAGCGGGCAGAACTTGAAAAAGAATTTGTCGAAATTAAAAACAATTATGACGATTTTTGCCCCATTGTGGACGGAGGGCGATATGGCTACCTGCACGCTGCTCATACCGCTTATTTTATTGAAGAATTTATACCTGAAAATATTATTGATAAAGCCAGCAAAGCGGAATTGTATAACGCTGCCCGCCATCATAAAAACCTTTCCGGGGACATTTATCGTGAGGCAGACTGGCTTTCAGCCGGTATGGAAAGATATGAAGCTGAGAGAGACTCAGATGAATATAAGCAGGTTCGTCTCCATTCAATTTTTGATGCAGTTGAACTCCAATATGCTATCCGTGACAAAGATAACCGATTAAACAGTAGATGGCGATATGGCTTGACGCATATTTCCGCTAATACGGCTGATGCGTTGTATCCGATCATGATTGACGATGCAGGTATAGCTTCCGACAGCGGTTTTCCCTATAAAAATCAATGGAACAATTTTAAAAGAGAACTCGCGATAATAAATCTTCATGCCGATAAGACAACCTATTTTAATGATCTTTATTGGCTTCTTGAAAAATACACCTGGTGCATCCCAAGCGCTACCAATGTGTTTGCTGATATTTCACTTTTTGATCATCTCAAAACGACTGCTGCCATAGCTTCTTGCTTTTATCTTACAAACAAGGAAAACATCAAAGAAAAGCCCGATTTTGTTCTTTATGGAGGCGATCTTTCAGGCATCCAGGACTATATTTTTAAAATCAGTCGATCCCAAGGAATAGGCGGCATTTCAAAACGATTAAGAGGCAGATCATTTTACATCGCCATGCTGATGGAGATATTTTCACGTTATATCATTAATAGCCTGAATCTGACGGTTGCCAATATAAACTTCTGTGGCGGCGGCAATTTTGAGATTCTTCTGCCGAATACTCAGCCTGTGGCTGACTTTCTTAACCAATTAACAATGGAAATAAATGAATGGCTTGTTAAAGAATTTCATGGTTCGCTTGGGTATGTGGATGAAAGCATAGAAATGACTAAGGAAGACCTGAGGGACCGCTATGGTGAAAAAAAAGATGCCCTTTCGGATAAGTTGCAGGTTGCCAAACTGAAAAAAAGCCGGACACACCTTAATGAGCGATCATTCTGGATTGATAAAACGGAAATCGCGGGAAAAATAACTGTATGCCCGTCGTGTAATCTCAAATTAATTCGTGCCAATGAAACCATTTGTGAACTATGCCAACAGGATAAGGATATCGGAACGTTTTTACCTAAAACTGAATATATTGTGTTTTCACAATCAGATATACACAAACAAGAGAGTTATAAAACCATAACCTTCGACAAATTCGGCACTGTGATTCTACTGGGCGAAAATTCAAATCCGATGACGTTGTTTAAAACCCCCCAGGCCATGTATGCGCTTTCAGATCATGAGACCGGCATTATCAGCCGTTATTTTATTGCTCAAACACTTCCTACGGCAGTGAACATGATAGGGCCTCTTGAAACGGAAAAGGCCGAAAATAGCGAAGGAATGGTTTATCCCGGTCAGGCCCTTTCGTTTTCAACGCTCGCAGATATGGCGGAAGGTGACAAACGCATCGGCATACTCAAAATGGATGTGGACAATCTCGGCCTGATCTTCTCCCTGGGGCTGGATACGCCATCAACAGAAAAAGAAAAGGGCAAAAACCTTCGATCCATTTCCCGCTTGTCAACTCTAAGTCGACAGTTATCATTTTTCTTTACCGTCCATATTGATGAACTTTGTTGCCAGGTTTTTGAAAAATGGCAGAATGACGAAAAGAACAAATGGAAATTTAAAGAATATGTTTCCAGTATTTTTTATCTAATTTTTGCGGGTGGCGATGACCTTGTTATCATAGGCCCATGGGACAGAATTATCGAACTTGCCCGAAAAGTACGAAAAGCGTTCAAAGATTTTACCTGCCATAATCCGAACATATCGCTATCAGCAGGGATTTATATCTGTAAACCAAAATTTCCTATCAGCATCGTAGCGGATAAAGCGGAGGAAGCCCTAAAACAATCAAAGGATAAAGGAAGAAACCGCATAACGGTCATGGAAGAAACCGTCATCTGGGATAAAGAGGACGACAAAAGCAGAGTATATCAAACGGAACTGCGGGGCAAGTATCCGAGAACCATATTTGATGAGAATGAAATACACGGCGAAAACATTTATCTGACGGGAAAAACAAAAAAACTAAATATAAAAACATTAACCTTTGAAGAGCTGTCAGAATTTGCCGAGCAGCTTCAGGCATATTGTGAAAAAAAGAGCATATCCAGACATTTTATTTTCAGGCTTTTTAAAGCGAAGGAGGAGTTTTTTACGGAGGAATATAGCGATGTTAAAAACGATTTCATGGAAGACCATAATTACATGTTCTTACCCCACCTTCTGTATAACATCGAAAGAAATTCCTCAGGCGATGCAAAAAAAAAATTGAAAGGAATGCTTGTAACAACGGCTGAAGCTCAAACATATATAAGGCAGGCTTATTATCCTTGTAAGTCTGTTTTGATGAAAACCAAAAAATAAGTGAAAGGGAATAACCATGGATGAAATAATTCAAGCAATTAAAGCAAAAACCAGTTTTAAGGAAGTATCGATTACTGCTTTTGCACCATCAGATCAGTGGTCAGACCAGATAGCCAAAAAACTTGGTGACAAAATGAAGACAACCCAACTCAGAAAATTTTTTACTTCCATCAAATTAATGGAACAAAAAACAAAAGGAAAAGATAAGGCCGCCATTTTTGATGATACTTCCCTGTATATGCTATTGCCTTATCTTGCCTACGCAAAAGCAAGGAAGCTGATAATTCAAGATTTCTATAATCTGGTAAAAGTGATTATTGGCGATGGGACAAATGGAAAAATTAAGACCATGGAAGATTTTCAACGGTTTGTTGAATTTATGACTGCGATTGTTGCGTATCATAAACAATACAGCAAATAACTAAAGGGGAAAACACAATGTCAGATGCAATAGCAACCAAACCGGAATTCGAATTTATCGGCAAATATATTATTACGGCAGACATAAAGTTAAAAACCGGCCTTCACATTGGAGGTACTGAAGAAGGCTTTGATATTGGAGGGATTGATAATCCGGTTATTAAGGATAAGGTAACCGGTTTGCCATATATTCCTGGATCATCTTTAAAGGGAAAGCTCAGAAGCCTTATAGAATGGGCGCATGGTAAAATTGATATTAAAAAAAATGATAAAACGAAAGAATGGGAAGGGAATCTCTGCACCAAACCAAACGAACCTATTGGCATTGTTTTTGGCGTGCCGGCAGAAAATCATAAAGATGACCTTCCTGGCCCTACACGACTTGCCGTAAGAGATGCATATCCTGACGAGAATCAAATTAAAAAATGGCAAGACGCCATGGGAGAAAAAATTTACACTGAGGCGAAGACCGAAAACGCGATTGATAGGCTTACATCTGCTGCCAATCCAAGAAGCATGGAGCGTGTTCCGGCGGATTCCATATTCAAAGAGGAATTTGTCTATGATGTTTATAAAAAGGATGATGTATCAAATCTGAAACTTCTTTTTGAAGGCATGATGCTCCTGGAGGATTCTTATTTGGGAGGTGGCGGGACTCGAGGATCTGGAAAGATTGAATTCACAAATATTCAGATAACAGCCAGAGACAAAAGCTATTATCTTGGCAATGGACAAGTGGTGTTAACTGTCAATCAAAATGGAAAAAATAAGGCAAAGGATATTTTTGATAATTTTGGCAGCGTCTTTCCAGAACTCAAATAGAGGATAAATCATGAAAGACTACATCATCCATCTTTCTCCCCGCTCAAGCTACGAGATCCAGTTGCATTCGGACACGCTCTTTGGTGCTATCTGCTGGGGAATTCGTATGCTTTTTGGCGAGGACAGGCTTGTTCAGGTTCTTGATGAGTATAAGACCTCCCCGCCATTTTTGGTAACTTCTGCCTTTCCCTGCAAGTTTGACGGTAAAGATTATAACTATTTCCTGCCCAAGCCTGTTTTAAAGCCCCTCACCATCAAAGACTTGGAATCGTTTTTTTCAAGTGCAGAAATCAATAAACAAACCTATCATTCGAAAAAGTTTAATACGATTGAAATCGTCGATAAATATAAAAAATTCAAAAAGATCAAATTTATTAAAATGTTATATTTCAAAAAAATATTAAAACGAGATGATGAAGCGGTACTTTTTGCTGATTTTCTGGACAAACATTTAATTGAGACAGGTTATTGCAGAAATGGAGTCGCACAAAAAAACAGTCTGGACAGGCTGACCCATTCAACAACAGGTGCTGGTAACACATTTTATGTGCCGGAAATCGCTTATCGGGAAAAGTTCGGGCTATATTTTCTTCTGAAAACCAAAAATATTGAAGAGTATATACACCCTGTTTTGCGTTTTCTGGAAGATTCCGGCATAGGTCCTAACGCCCGGACAGGTAAAAACTGGTTCAAAGTTGCGGTTAAGGAAAAAACGCTGTTTGATACTAATAATAGTCAGGCAGGTGATTCTTTTATAACCTTGTCCCGCTATATTAAGAATGAACCCATCAATATAGAGGCTTCACTTTATCAGCTTGCCTCAGTCAGGTCGAAGGTTGAATCACGTCTTGAGTTTGCCGGAGAAGACGTTTGGAAACATAGAGTGTCTTATTTTACCGCTGGGTCAATTATAAAACCGTTAAGCATCGCGGAACATTATGGCAGACTTGCTCCTGTTAAATCCTTTGGGGAGAAAACCATTTACCAGTATGGCTATGCCTTCCCCGTATGGATAAACCATGGAGGTTGAACATGAAATATAAATTAAAGGTGTTATCGCCATTACATATCGGGTGTGGTGAAAAGTATTCCGGTCTTAATTATGTGATCCACAGTGGGAAAATGTTTTGCATTGACCCCGATGATTTTATCTCCTTTCTTGGTGAAGACAAAACAAGGAAATTTGTAGAATGGATTGAAACATGTACTGATAACTTAGATAGGATCGAAAACGATAAAAACAAACTAAGAGGGAAATATGACGATGCTTCGAAGGATAAGGTTAAGAAAATAAATAGTGCGTTGCGGCAACAAAGACAAAATTTTATTCTAAAAAGATTTATAGAAGATAACAAAATGAATTTAGGTCAGATAACTGACCATGCCCTTTATTCTGCAATTATACAGCAAGGTGTTTATAACGATTCAGAAATCAATCCCTTTATAAAACAAATGAATCATCCATACGTACCCGGCACTGAAATCAAGGGCGCTATTCGAACATCTATGCTTTACTGTTCTTTACTTGATAGTGGTGAATTGTTTTTATGGCTTAGGGATCAACTCAATCAATTCCAAAGGAACAAAGCAGATAAAATTAATGAGGTTAAAAACAAAGCAAAGCCAAACACAAAAACCAAAAATGAACTTGTAAAAGAAATGGCAAAAATTGAATCTGCCTTCCAAGAGCAGGTCCTCTGCTGCAAGCCCAAAGACGCAAAATATGATGTCATGAAATATTTGCAGGTCGGGGATAGCGAATTGCTTGATGCGTCAAAGGTAATTACTGTCAGTTATGTCAAACCATTTAATATCAAAAATACTTTTTCGATTTTTTATGAATATTTAAAACCAAATACAGAGATATGTTTACCTATGCTTGCTTTAGAAAATGTTAGAACCGCTAAGATTGAAAAAATGGGATTTACGGATAATCAAAAGAATATTGTCTCCAGTATGGGTACACTCTTTATGTATTGTCACCGCTTTTCAAACGATTTGATTGATGAGGAGGTTTCATTTTTTAGGGCAAGGGGAAAACAGCAGATCGCCGATAAATTAACAAAAATAAAATCCCTTAATAATCCTGAATCCCCTGTCCTTAGAATTGGCAAAGATGAAGGTTATAACAGCCTCACCGTCGGGCTTGCTGTGAAAAGACTCGATAAGGCCCTTTACGAAAACGTTCTTATCCATGCCACGAAAAACAAAAGCTATGATTCCAATCATGGAGGCCCCTTGCCGAAATCCCGTAAGATTGTCTACTGGAATGGGGAAGAAACAACTGCCGGATGGGTGCAACTGGTCCCTGAAAATTGTTCAGCATATCAGGACACATCTTTAAATCAGCTTGGACAAAAACGTGATACGCATAAAGCTGTCACCCCCGAAGATCTTTCAAAACTAGCGGGCAAATTTAATGTCTCGAGGAAAAAATTATGAAAACCTATTTTTGTACCTGTGGCACATCCATTGCCACCAAACAAAATATCAATCTCGAACGTTTTCTAGACAAGCCTTTATCAGAATGGAGTGAGCGAAAAGAGGAGATAGAAGCCGTCCAAAGTCAAATTGATGAAGGGCTGCAATATATCAATTTGCCCCGTGATCTTAATAATACATCGGCGGAAATAAAAAGCCTTATAAAAATGGATCTTGATCGTGATGACCAAATTATATTGGTCTCATCGGATACCATTGACGGCAGGTTATGTGCAGAATGTGTTCGGGATTTTCTTATCGAAAATGATTTATGCTGTAAGGATTTGATCCAAATAAAGGAAATCAATGGGTTGCAGGCAACAGATGGGGCTCGATTTCAGAGGGAGGGTTTGAAAAATCTTTTTGATTACCTTTTAACCCTTGAGCATCAAGATATTATTTTCAACCCTACCGGGGGGTATAAAAGCATTGTGCCATATGTCACGCTTATGGGTATGCTTTTTAATAAGCCTGTGAAATATATACACGAAAATTCTGAAGATGTTCTGACCCTGACTGGAATCCCTCTGATTTTTAATGAAGATCTGATTATAAGAATTGAAAACAAGCTTCGAAAAATTGAAGATGAAACAGCCATCTCTGCCCGTGACTGGCAGGATGGCATTGATTATCATGATCGAAGGTTTGACTGTCTGATTGAACTCGATAACGATCAGGTGACCTTAAGCGGAATTGGGCATTTCTTCTGGGAAAAATTTAAGCGGGATTACCCCGTTGAACTTGAACGTGATTATCGACCTGCCTCTGAGAAGGAAAATAAGCTTTTAGGCCACGGGAAAAAACACCATGGACTTGAAAGGATTAAGCCAATTGCTGAAAAACTATTACACTCTCTATTTGTTAGAAGTGTTCCAAATAGCTGTGAAAATCAGCCCCATAGCAAAACTTGGGTAAAAGCATTAACGCCTGTTGAAGCAAAAGTCCACCTACAAAGAGAAATAAAAAGCATATGTATAGTAACCGATGTTCGGTCAGATACCGGATATTCTTTTTTAATTAAAACTACAGCAAGAAACACTGATGAAAATGGTCAGATTGCCGGAATTTTAAACAGAAAATATTTTGATTGAAAATAAGCTTTCTATTGCTGAACCGCTTCTGGAGAAACTCAAGAAAAAAACTGTAAAGGCCAAAGTTGAAGTCAAACCTTACCGAAATATTTACCAATTGCTTAAAATTATTGAAAATAGTTAGTGAGTCAGAAAAAGGCGCCAAAACTGACCGTCAAAGCTCACATGGGCAGCGCCTTCAAAAAAAGCAAAGCCCGCGATAGACTCAAGGCGTTTCTTGGTTAAAAACAATGGCAGCATATTTATCCTTTATAAAAGAACATATATAATATATTTTGGCAGTTATAGAATGAGAAATGCGTGACATACTTCGACAAAAAATAATCGATTCTTTCGCTTCTTCACCGCCGCCGATGACACGGCGGGATGTGCACCTGCCTTCTGTA
>Ga0209163_1000405_pt1 | contig 84658 bp, 61 predicted proteins | sample MTBAKSrepl2MetaG_FD_187457 | JGI IMG/M metagenome (GOLD analysis project Ga0209163, IMG submission 187457) | Enrichment culture microbial communities om Arthur Kill intertidal strait, New Jersey, USA, that are MTBE-degrading - MTBE-AKS2 (Arthur... | ecosystem: Environmental > Aquatic > Marine >...
ATTATAAGAAACAAAATCGTTTTCAGGATATTTGCCGTGGTTAATAGGGAAACACCTTATGTCGATTTACATAAATTCGCAGCGTAAATTTCTTTGTGAAAATTTGTAGTTTTCTTAGAAAACAGGGCGTCAGCTATTTTTGATAATTTGTCAACCAATGCTATAGAAATTATTAACTTTAGATTGTACTATTGTATGAGTGCGAAACTTTAATTATTTAATATTCCTTGATCTGAACTCTACAGGAGTAATTCCTACTTTATTTTTAAACAGACGGGTAAAATAATTTGCTGACTGGAATCCTGCCTGGAAGGCAATATCTTTTACTGGCAGATTAATTTGTATTAATTAATTGATAATCTAAGTAATTTGTGGCAGTTCTTTCTTTTATTGCCACAGATTCACAGATTAATTTGTATTAATTAATTGATAATCTGAGTAATCTGTGAATCTGTGGCAATTCTTTCTTTTAAAATTGAAAATAAATAACACAAAGAATAATTATGTACCCAGAATGATTTTGTTAATTCTTTCATCTATAAAAACACTATCATTAACCAGGTCTGGTTTTGAGCTTTCCAGGAGCAGGGCATCACCTTCTATTGCAGTAAATTTATGTTTAACATTTTGTGAAACAGACAAACAATCACCCTGGTTCATAATGACCTTTTTATTCTCTATCTCCATTTCTATTTTCCCTTTAACGATAAAGAATGTTTCATGCTTTTTAACATGATGATGGCAGGGACATGTTTGTCCTTTAAACATAAAAATAAATTTACCGCAATATCCTTCCTCCACATTATTTACAATAATAAACTCAATATGTCCAAAGTTATAAAACTCATTCAACCCAAAATGTAACGGGGATGGTTCCACATCAGGGAGTGTTAAAATCCATGAATTCATAACTTCTTTACATGCATGTAATGCCTTATCTCTTTGAGCATCCTGCAGTTCGATTTGTTTTAAAGTTTCGTTGGTAAACATTTTTTAAGATTTTAAATGCTTCCTGATAAATTACGATTAACCATATTGTTTAACAACCTGATATTGTGTATTTTAATAGAAATTTATCAGGTATGACTCCTGGATATCTGAGCACCAGGGTTGAGAGTAAAATTAGGATTTTATTTTCAACATTAATATAAATTTTTAGGGAATGAGAATTTTAATTATAATTAAAAGCCTCGTGGCTATAAAGAATAGAATATATCTCCTGGTATTTGTATAGCATAGAAAACTTAAATTTATATCCTCATAGTACATAAATTTAGCTAAATTTATAGACCATGGTATATCTATTTATAATTTAAAGGCTTGCCGAAAGAGAAGCATAAAAGCTATGGCGACACGCGGTCAGCGCTCGCGGAGCGCCTTCGCTGAGTAGCTTCTGCGTTCGCGGAAAGCCCCGCAGAGCATATTGTTCCCTTCCCCGACGCTGTCCGGCTGAAAAACGCCGGACAGGTCTTATCAACCGTAACTTCTGTGCAGGTTGGTCTTATCAACCGTAACTTCTGTGCAGGTTGGTCTTGTCAACCTAAGCTTCTGTGCAGGTTGGTCTTACTAGCTGTTACTTTAGTGAAGGTGATCTAACTTCCGGTAATAATTACCTATCTGCAAAACCTGGCTCTGCCACCAGTCATCTGAAGCTGTCGCGAAAGATGAGCGTTGAATAGGAAGGACAAAATACAAAGTTTGTCATAGCAGAAAACTATCCGGGAGAGAAATTTTTTATGGTAAACCGGGAAAATTATGCTGAAGTGCTTAGTTATGAAGAGGGGATTACTGACTACCAGATGCCAGATAAAGGGAATAATAAATGACATGGTAACTTATGCAATTAATTCATTTATCCACAACAAGTCCTGCTTTCCAAGTGAATGCAAAAAAGAATGTTGCAGCCATTCCTGAACCTACCAATATTAAAAATCCAGTGTTCCAGCCACTTTGAGTAACTATTATCCCCAGTCCCCATCCTGATAATACAGTGCTTAAGTATCCAAATAATCCGGTCAATCCAATTGCCGTCGCTGCTGCTCTTTTTGTGGCAAGATTTGCTGCAATAATCCCAACAAGAGCTTGTGGTCCATATATAAAGAATCCTATGATCCACAAGAGCATTCCATAAAACACCGGTGATTTTCCCGGAAATTTCCAGAATATTAAAATTATAACTGAACAAATTAACATGTAAATTATGCAGGCTCTTCCTCCTCTTCCTTTAAAAATACGATCCATCATCCATCCACCGGAAAGCATACCCAAAATACCAAATCCTTCATAACCGGCAACAAGCCATCCGGCTTTTTGTAATTCAATGCCCTTCATTTCCAGTAAGAATGTAGGGCCCCAATCCAATATGGCGTATCGTACAGTATATAAGAAAAAGTTTGCCAGGCAAAGAAACCAGATTACAGGATTCCCGAAAACCTTTTTTCTGACAAACTGTTTAAAGTTAAAATCCTTCGTCTGGTCGTCACTTTCTGATTCCAGTATTCCGCCCTTATATTTTTCAACAGGAGGTAATCCCATTGATTCCGGTTTATCTCTTAACCTGTTCAGAACAAATACAGCTCCAAAGAATGCTAATATAGCGGGCACAATAAAACATAACCTCCAATTATAAATAATTAAAAAACTGTTTAAAACAAGGACTAATCCAGCCCCTATTGAATGAGATGTGTTCCAGACAGCGAATTTAACACCCCGTTCTTTTGGGGAAAACCAGTTTGTAAGAGAATTTGCACAAGGTGGAAATCCCATACCCTGGAACCATCCATTCAACAGCCATAAGATGCCGAATGTCATCACTCCGCTGCTTAAGCCAAAAAGGAAGCTCATTGAAGCTGATAAAGCCAAACCTAATGCCATGAAGTATCTTGGATTTGTCTGGTCGCCAAAAAAACCATTTATAAATTTCGAGATCCCATAGACAACACCATGTAATGTTAAAAATAATCCCAGCTCAACTTTTGATATACCCAGATCTGCTTCCATAGCCGGCATTGCTATGGAAATATTTTTCCTTACAAAATAGAATAACACATAGCCTATCATTGCTGTAAATAATATCCTTTTTCGCCAATAAGGATAGATTTTATTTATTTCGTCCTGATCAGTGATTTTTAGTTCCTTTTCGGGAGCAGGTCTCAGAAAGTTAAAAATAGCAGGAAAGTATTTCATTATCAATCTTATTTAGTTTGATTCATGAGACCCGGCAGGTATTGCATTTCATTCAACGGAATTACTTTTTCCCCGAAATAGTTATTGATACTGCTATTAGTATTGATTAAGCTGTTTAGTTCTATTGCAACCTCAACCGGCAGGTCTGATTCGATGATATCACTACCATGACTGAAAAGTTCTTTGTATACTCCGGTATTCCCAGCCAGATATAACTTATCAAGGTTAGAAGCTCCTGAAACCATTGCCTTTACTCCTCTTTTATTCAATTCTTTATATAACTCAACATTTTCGGGTAAATCTTTCGGCCCTATATATGCAATCATAACATTAGACCATGGTATACCTGCTGATTCGAACTCTGAAAAGTTTTTAAGGTTAAAAATATATGCTTCAAACATAAATCTATTATCAAGTTCGTAAAGTTTACTGGCTATTTCGGCACTACGAACTGTCATCAGTATGTTTGAAAATGCATTGTGTTTTCTCACCAATTCTGTCACTTTTTCGTATGGAACATTTTTATCATCCAATACCAGAATTGTTTTTCCTTTACACCATTCGAGGGCATCAGCCAATAAAGGTATGTGGTTTCTGGTTATATTGCCATACTTATCTTTTAAAAAGAGTTCCTGTAATTCTTCACATGTATAATCTATTAATTTTCCATTACCTGTTGTAGTCCGTTCCAGTATTTCATCATGCATCAATACTATAACACTGTCTTTGGTCAATCTTGGATCAATTTCAAATATTGAGGGTGTATATTGAAGGGTATTCTCAAACGTAGCAATACAGTTTTCAGGAAAGCCAATCCGGCCACCTCCCCTGTGTGCGCTGATTAAAGGAGAACGGATGTCTGTATATTTAAAAAAATCAGCTAACTCATTCCTGTTATTAACATTTATTGTATGTATGACAATTTGTGCATGGATATTAGTTATATTAATTATCAGACCAGATAGAGTTAAAATGAAAATAAATAAACAACACCTTATTGTCTTATGATTTACATTATTAGTTTTCATTGATTTTAGATTTAGATTATTGAGCTCATTCCGAAAAGTCGAAATTACGATTTCAATGGTTTTACCCCCCAGCCTCCTAAAGCCTGCCTGACGGCAGACAGGGGGGAGTGCATGAAAATGAGTAATCTGTAAAAAGTCCCCTTTAGGGGATTTAGGGGTGAAATTACTTTTCAGTGTGGATTCAAGATTTAAGATAAAACAATAAATTTGGTTATGCAATATAATAAACCTTATTCATTTTATTGATCGTTAAAATTTAGATTTCTATAATAATCATTTACAGACAATTTCCATTTCCCCTTCCATCACCCTATTAACGGCCTCCAGATAGTCATACCCGTTCAGCATATCAGGCAGAAGATAACTGCCTTCCACCCATTCATTCCAGGCATTGATAGTTATCAGTTTTGGCTGGTCAGGATGGCTGTCAGCATATTCTTTTGCTTTTTGAAGCAAGGCCGCAAAACTTTCAGGTGTGTTATGATAGTGCACCACATCTTTGATACCTTTTGCCGGAAACCGCGGAGTATCGTCCCAGCCTATTGAAACACAAGGGAATAGCGGTATATCTATGATCGAATCCATCTGTGCCCTGATCTTTATCGAATTGGAGCCATAAACCAGGTAATCTTCATTGAACCCTCCCATATTGTACATTGCCACACTATTGAATCCCATATCCCTGACTCGTTCTGAAAACCTTCCGGCTGCTTCTTCCGACATAATAGAACCTCCTCCCTGGTTCCACTGGATATGCAAGCCCTGAAATCCGGCTTTTTTCACTTCCTCCCTGAAATAATCCAGTGCTTTGCGTGTTTCTTCCATGTTCCCGTCAAAACTTTCCAGTAATTTACCCACGCTGAAGATTGAAAACACAGGCATGCCATCAATCTTAAAATAGTTTGGCTGATTAAAATATTGTCTTATTACCCTGTCCACGATAATTTTGAAGTTTTCCCGGTCCACTGCGCCATTCCAAAGCAGGGAGGTATCGTCTGTAAACTTATGCACATTCCAGTAATTCCTTCTCACATCGTGGTTAGCCCACATAATATAAAACTGCATCTTAGAATTGTTTTTTGCTTTCAGGAAACCATCATTAAGGGCGCTTTCCAGGAAAGGTCCCCCGTCATACCAGTACCAGTCATAAATGAATACATTTATACCATGGTCAACGGCCACGTCAATCCATTTCTCAACCACTTGCGGGTCATTGTCCATCTCATACCCCCACAACGGCAGACGCGGCTGATAATGTCCGTCAAAACGGGGATTTCCTTTTTTAATGACTTCCCACTCGCCGATGCCATCGGGCCATAACATATCCCCAAAGCGCTCATCGTGATGGCACGAGGGCCATATATAAGCGGCTACGAGATATTCATTATTAATTACTGATTTTTTCTTAGATGGTTGTGATTGTTCTCCGCAACTGCTAAAGAACAGACAGGCTGAATAGAGTATGGGGAGAATAAAAGTGTTTGATAGTTTTAAGGCAGGGGTCATGGCGGTATATTTTAAAGTTAGTATATCCTTGTGCTCAAAATAATCGGGAAAGTTGATTTTCTTACTTAATTCATGTAGGAGACAGGTATAGGGGCTAACTGAGTTACAACGTAACGATAAATTTTGAAGGTTATCCTGCGAAGTCTTACCTGCGCTTTTCTGTGTTTTATGTTCTTTGGTTTCTTTGCAAAGCGCAGCTGATGTTTCAACTTCCTGATCTCCCGTCCATACGTTCGTTTAAGGATAATGCCCTCCTTCTCCTTATACGCTTACAATGCTCTATCACTTTTTCTGTCAGTTTCTGATCCGTCGGGAAGGTAATATTATTCTTCTGATAAAACAAGTGAATGTTATTATTCCGGAATATTGCACACGTGGTTCACTATCCTTTCTCAGCTTAATCAGTCACCGGAATTTTTAATTCAATTTCGGTTTTCCCGGTACCAGAAACTAAAATCTGATTTCCTGTTAATTTAATTATCCGCCAGTTCTCAGGATCCCGGCCAAATGCAGCAGTTTGTACTTCAATAATTTTCCCTTCTCCTGATAAATCAAGTTCACGGATATTATTTTGATGGTAATGGCCTGCTAAAATCAATTTTACTGATGGATTCCTTCTTAAAATATCAAGTAATTCATTTTCTTCAGATGTGGTTATGCCATTGATAACTGTAAAAGGTTTATGCATTAATACAATCTCAATATCTGCAGATGATTGTTTTAACTGATTTTCAAACCAGTTCATCTGGTGTTTGTCAATGTATAAAAGTTCGCTGTTTTCTTCCGGACGAGCCCTATCGTAACTATTATCAAGAAAAATGAACCGGTAAGAGGTAGTGTCCACCTGAAAAATATGACTGTAATATGTCCCGTCCTTAAAACATGGGACATTCCTTATCCATGCTGCTTTTGACTTTCCAGCATTACTTTGACCAGTAACTTTACCACCTTTCCAGGTATAAGTGCAAATGTCATGATTTCCCAAAGTAAAAAATAACGGCACATAAATATTACTTATTAATCGGACAAATTCTTCAACCTGAAAATCAAATATTTCTCCTGTTGTTGTTTCTGCTTCATAAAAATCTATCAAATCTCCGGTAATTACGACAAAATCACAATTTTCATTTTCCTGGCATGTTGTTAAGAACTGTTTGAATGGTTCATTTCCAGAACTATAATGATTCCTCATCTTAGCTATCCCGGGATTATATATCGTTAGGTTTGAAATAATATGCGTGTCGGTTATATTTATAAATGTTATGGTGTCCGATTGAGCTGATGAAAGGGTCAAAAATATTGACAAAGAGGTGATAAGTAATAAAATACGAGTGCATACCGGAATATAATTTTTCATTTTATGAGTTCTTAATGTGAATAAATTATTTAGAAAGATCTTTTTTTAATGTTTCAATATATAAGTTTTATTAGAAACAGGAAATGGCAGTCAAAGAAAAAAATTTAAATGCTTTTAATTAGAATTTTCTATCTGAAATGTATAAAGTGTTGTATTTCTTATATAAAATCTTATATATACTGGTTTATCGCGTAATATGGAAAGATCATATTTCCCGTTCCATGTGATGGTATGATTATAAGAATCATGTACTAATACAGGATCACAATCTTCCATTGAGAATCCGGGGTATGGAAGGGCCATTGTCTGGTCTGCAGCTGGTTGGAGCAGTTCAGCCTTGATCAGGTTTTCTGAACCCGGAGGAGGATTTTGAACATGCACCCTGCAATTAATTTCAATTTTATTACCCTCGAGCACGAATTGCCTGGTTAATAAGAAACCTCCCTCCGGTCCTGCCTGTAAACCAATGAAACGATCCTTTCCGATGAATGCGAGTCCTGTTCCATTAAATCTTTGTATATCTTTCTCTCCATCCATTCCATAAAAACCCTGGGGTGTATTTCCTCCGCTGTAGTATACCCTTAAACGTTCACCATCCGGGATAATGTTTATTCCCGCTATTGAACCGGCATCCCAATCACCTGGTTCCCCATTTTGAACAAAGAGCGGTCGTTCTGGAAGTCTTTCCCAATCAAGGCCATCTCTGCTCCACATCAATTGATTATGCCTTGGAAGGGAAATAGTTAAGTTATCCATCATGCTTAGAAAGCCAAGATACAATCCTTCGTATTTTATTACCTGGATTCCATCTATATCCATTTTATTCCCCACCTGCGATACTTTCGAGTCATCTGATTCATCCATCAGAACTATACTGCGAGGATACGTCCAATGTTCGAAATCCTTACTTATTGTGACTGAAACCCTTCGCTTATTGTTTCTATCTGAATAAAAACCATCATCTTCATTATTTACTAAAGCCATTGTGGGAGGTCTGCGATAAATCATCCATCTGCTTCTTTCGTAATCCTGAACCAGGGGATATTCACTATCTGATGCTCCCCTGAAGAGCACCGGGTCAGGTGCCAGTGTCCATTTCTTCCCGTCAGGTGAATACATAAGTACAATACACCTGACATCTTCACCTGGCGGAACCATCTTCACCAATCCAACATAACGCCTGGATGGATCCTTTGCCAGGGTATCAAGAATTACTTCCTGAAGCAAGGCTGTCCCTCTTTCTTTATTCAGTACAATGTTTGTTTTTTGTCCATCAAAAAGAAAAAGATCAAGTTCCGGCTTTTCCCATGTAATTCCATCCTTGCTTTCAGCGTATAATGTCGAGTAATTAAAACCAGTCTCAATCCCAGGTTCCCTGCGATATGTAAGATACCAACCCTTATAAAGCCTCACTTCAGGATCATAGATAATTTTTCTCAAAATAGTTCCTCCCCAGGCTGTTGAGTTTAACTCCCATGGTTTATCATTTCCAATAATCAGAGGATTAGCAGAATATTTCTCAACGGGTCCGATTACTCGTTTCAATCCATACTTATCTTCCACCACATAATCATCGAACAGGAACTGAACATTGTTCCCTATGCGCAAAGGTTCTCCGGAGAAATAGCTTTCCCGCCAGGTTTTGGTTGAAAATGAATTACATTCTTTTTTGTCATTTACTCTTTTTGGATTATTCCTCCCCTGCCCTGATGCCAGCAAAACAGAAAGGAGTAAACTAAATGTCAATAATTTAAATTTTCTCATCTTTAAATAAGTTACAATGGTAATTCTCTTCCAATTCTTCTTTTCCTGGCACGCTGATAAATCTTTATAGCAGTTGCCATATCGTCTAGGGCAAGTCCCAGATTGATAGCAATAATTATCTCTTTATCTGATTCACGGCCGGGTTTCATCCCTGTCACGATTTCGCCAAGGTCGGCGTAAATTGGAGGTGTTTCCTGAAAGTAACCTGTTTTTCGGTAATATTCTAACTGGGCTATGTCATCAGTAGCCAATTTATCAGCTTCGCGAAGGGCTGCACTCTGAAACGCAGAATCAAAATCTACCAGGGAAGCAAAGGATCCTGGTTCCAACCAACCGGCTTTGATCTCAGGAGTTGGATTCTTAAGTATAGGCCCGCTGGTGACAACAATGTCCATACCTTTTACTGCTTCAGATAATTTTTTTACAGGTTCAACCTCGATTTGTAATTGTTTTCCCATTTCCTTTGCATACTGGACTGCAATTTCAGGGTAGATATCATACGCTTTAACCTTTTTTATATTGAAAATATTGGTTAATGCTTCCAGATTACTTCGCCCTTGTACGCCACATGCAACAATGCCTACAGAAGAACTATTCTTTCGTGCCAGGTATTTGGCTGCAACAGCTGTTGCTGCACCAGTACGCTGGGCCGTTATCCAGGTACAATCCATAACCGCCAGCGGAACTCCTGTATCAGGATCGTTGAGTATAAGAAGGCCGGTGATATAAGGTAATCCTTTGGATTGATTACCGGGGTAACCGGAAACCCACTTAACACCAGCCGATTCAAGACTTGGAATATATGCCGGCATAGCATGAATAAATGCGTCCGGGCGTGTATGAATACCGGGTTTTGGAGGCATTTCCACTCTTCCGTATCCTTTCTCAACAAACATAGTTTCCAGAGCCTGAATTATCTCCAGCATAGGTAGTTGAGTCGCCTCGACATCTTTACGTGACAGATATAAAATTGATCCAAGTTTCATATGGTTCTTTAAAAATTAAGTGATTGTGATTTAAATGTTAGAATATAAATTATTATTAACTAATTAATTATATTAACTTTTGTTGGACTGCTTATAAAATTATATGCTCCTTTTTTAATTTCAATATTTCTTCCTGTACATCAATCAACATTCCATTTATCAGCACTTTTTTAGCAAAATCAATTTTAAGTTTATCTTTTTCCGATTCTGAAATCTGGATTTTATCAATAAAGTCTTCAACTATTATAAGGGCATTGTACTGGTTAACATAGAAATTATAATCATCAGCAACCAGATAACCATTCATGTTTTCAAGGCGAATGGCTAAAGCTTCCACCAGGTATGAATAGGCGATGTAAGTGTTGTAAATACCAAAATTACGATCAGTTATAAAGCTGTTTATCAGAGGTTTGAGATCATCGGAAGATCTTCCTTCAAACGTATAATTTTCACTTAGAGGAAGAATAGTTAAGGGTATTTCCAACATTTCCCTTACACTATCGGGAACTCGTTCCACAGGTTGTCTGCCTTTATCAGACAAACGTGGTTCATTTATCCAGTTTGCCTGGTTGTTGGATTTAACTGAATAAATAGATATTTCCCCTGTTTCCAATCCCTCAGAAGAGACTGTTATTTTAATTTTTCCCGGATCATTCGTTGAACGGACAAGATTCGCCACAGGTACAACAGTATATCCTGTCCCTCCCATTTCTTCAGATTTCATGATATCACTCTCATACACCGAAGCTCCTGCCAGTTTACCCGGTCCTGAAACTGACCATTTTAAGGTGTTGGAAGCATCAAACACATGATTTCCGTCTTTATCGAGGATATCAGCTGTTATTATTGCAATACCGCTGCGATCTGCTTTAATTCTTGTTTGTTCAGCGGTTAGTACAATTTTTACAGGGGGGCCGGACATAACCACCTCATGGACATATTCTTTACCATTTTTTCTTCCGACAGCTTTCAAACTTCCTTCCCCTACCCTTATGTTCGGGAATGTCAGGGTATTAAATGTTTCACGTAAAGGATATTTAATACCAGCACTTTTACCGTTAACAAAAAGCTCCACTTCATCGCAGTTAGAATCTATCTGAAAATTCTTCTCCTGGCCGGTATATTTGGTCCTCCAGAAATGTGGATGAATAAAAACAGTCGGATCATCAGTATAATAAGCTTTTGTTAGCCAGTAAATATATTTTGGCTGGCGGTACATATCGACCCATCCTTTAGGATTTATATGTTTAAGGATACAATTTAAATATTCCCTGTCAGCTCCGTGATCTTCATAAAGCCAAGCCATGCAATTAGAACCCAGGAGGCCCCTAACGCTTCCTCCACTTAATCTTGCCATCTGGTGTTGCCAGGTTTCATTACTACAATGCTGGCCGTTTTCAGGAGTGGAACTAAAGTCTCCGGGTGCATCATCTTCATCGAACCAGCCCCTTACTGTTACCCTGAGCAGGTTTTCCATATCCAGGTTTTCATGTGTATGTTCCACAAAATCTCCTCCCTGTTCACCCTTCCTTAAATGAATGATACGGGTCGTATCCTCTTCAAGAGCCCATTTTGAATCAGCAGCATCGGTAGTTTCATTTCCCATGCTCCAGAATAAGATGCAGGGATGATTCCTGTCCCGGCGAATCATTTCCCTGACATTCTGTTCCTGTACTTCCTCACTAAAATCAATGCTTTTGATGTTCGGGACCTCTTCTACCATAGCAATGCCAAATGAATCAGCCAGTTGATATAAATAGTTATCATTGGGATAATGGGTAAGTCGCATGAAGTTATGACCGAGATTGTACTTAATGTCAACCATATCCATCCTTGCGATCCACTTCGGATGCGCATCCCCCAGCCATGGATATTCCTGGTGACGGTTGGTTCCCAGGATATTCATTTTTTCACCATTGATATACAATTCGTTATTCTCATAATCCCAATGAAAATAACGAAATCCCAATGGACTTATATATTCATCTTTGACAATACCATCTATCAGAACTACTGAAAGCACAGAATATAGATTTGGGGTTGCGGGTGACCATAATAAGGGTTTCTTAAAATCATTGAAAAACTGACTGTATTCAGCAAGCGTTCCTGCTTTAATCTCCTTTTGTTCTGAAAGTTTTATAACTTCCTCTCCGTCAGGATTTACAATAGATGTTTGAAGCTCAATAATTTTATTACCTTCCATGTCGTTCCGGATCCAGGTGCGCACATTTACATCAGCACTTTCATTCGTTACACGAGGTGTAGTCACAAATGTACCTCCTTCATGTTTATATGAACCCTGAAAAGGGATATATACCTTATTTTTTATCACAAGTCTGACATCTCTGTAAATTCCTCCATATACATTCCAGTTCCCTGCAGTCATAGGCGGTATGCGATGTATATCATTTCTCCTGTTATTGACCATAACAACAAGCACGTTTTCATTATCCCAATTGATTTGATCAGTCAGATCGAAATAAAAACCGGTAAAACCTCCTTTATGATCCCCAAGATATTTTCCGTTGAGGAATACTTTTGAATATTTCTGCACACCATCGAATTCAATAAATACCTTCTTTTCCTTCATCTTTTTGTTAACACTGAATTTCTTTCTGTAATACCCCCATCCATACCACCAGTAAGGATCATCCCTTTCAGATGCATTGTAAATAAAGGGATGCATCTCTCCGGTAGTTTCAAAGGTTGACCATGTATGCGGAAGAGCTATTGCCTTCCATTTTGAATCGTCAAAACCTGGCAGTACTGTCATACTATCAATATCACTTTCCGGATAATAATTGAATGTCCAATCGGAATTGATGGTTTTATCCAAACGGGATTTATTGACAGGTTGACTGGTGCAAGAGACTATTTGCAATACGAGTGTGAAAAGAAAGATAGTATATAGTGGTAATTTCATTTTTACTATATTAATTTGAACTTAAGGCACTTAAAACTTTAGCTCACTTTAAGTACTGATTAGTTACTGATCCTTAATTGTTTCTACACAAATTCATAAGCTGTTCAATAACTTTTCCCAACCAAACTTTATTCCATGAATGTTCTGATTTTATATTATTATCATATATGATCCCAACATCATTGCTTTTTAATATTTCAAACATTTCAATTGTATGGCTTATTCCTAATGGCGATGGTTTAAGTTGCCCCCATAATTCTTCCCCGGTTAATAATAACCTGATTGAGTCCGTAAAATTTTCCTTATGTATTAAAATCAGACTGGAAGGTTCATATTTTTTCATTTGTTCAATCGTTCCAAAATTATCTTCCATTTTATAAATCAGACTATCAGAAAACATTGGCGCATCCCATGAAGCTGCATATCCAAAAAAATCCGGATTTCTCATAATTAAACTGAATGCTCCCCAGCCGCTTTTACTATATCCAAGTAATAATCGACCTTCCTTACTTCTAATTGTTGAATAATGTTCATCAATAAATGGTATCAAAAAATTTATCATATATGATTCCTGTCGTATTTTAGGATTTGAGGCATGATCTCCAAACCAGGGTTCAATTGCCATATTTGGATATACCACGATCAGATCATAATGGTTATGAATATCCATCTCAATAAGCAATTTCAGTGTTTTCTTATTAATTCCCGGTTCAACCGGTAAAATATATAAGACATAATACTTCTTTATTGGATCATAATTCTCAGGAATTAAAATGTGTATGGGGGTATTCCCATCCTGGTATTCACTGGTAATATTAAAAGTGATAATCTGATTTTTTATAAAGTAATTTTTGAACTTATAAAAAACGTTTGACAGGGAAAATTCAGAATTATTATTCACTGAATAAAACAGGTACAAAAATATCAGGATAAGAGGAATGATCAATATAAGTCTGAACCCGTTACTCCAGTATATTATTTTATTTAATATTCGGTTCATTCCCTCAATAGTTATATGTTACCTTATTAATTCTGTTTTTTGAATTAAAATGTTTCTTTCAGGGATAAAAAATACAATAAAGACCGGAAGAATATCAGTAATTCAATATCTGACTCTTTTCCAGTAATAGTTTACTAAGTTTATTATAAGGTACATCCTGAACTGCCAGTTTATCCTCAATAGCTATACAGGCGGCTACGGCGGCTGATTGTCCCAGTATCATAAATACAGGTTCCATACGAATTGAACCATATGCAATATGGCTTGCAGACACGCAAACCGGAACTACCAGGTTTTCACACTCTTCTTTTTTTGGCACCAAAGCCCCATATGCTATTTCATAAGGACCAGGCAACGCTATACCAATATCTCCTTCGTTCTGTACATGTCCATCTGGAGTAACATATCGTTGAACATTATGAGAATCAATAGTATAAGATCCCATTCCTACAGACTCCGGAGTGGGTTTTCTTTTCATTAATTCATTTTCAGTCATCACAAATTTCCCTATCATACGGCGGGCTTCACGGATATACAATTGATGAGGCCAATGTTCATTGTCTGTAAATTCATCCTTAGCTAAACCCCATTCTTTCATTTTACTTTGAGTTCCTTGAGGAATGCGAGGATCGTTAGCCACAAACCAAAGCAATCCCATTTGATAGTTCTTATGTTCTTTTATGATTTCATTACGAAGGTCGTAACCAGCCTCAGGGTAATGATAGTTCATTCCTATATTGTCGGTGCTGAATGGCCCATGGTTATTTGTGTCTGTCTTACGGTTCGGAATAGAATCAAATTTATTAAACCATTCATTCCATCCAGAGTTAAAAATCCTGATCAGTAATTCGTATTGAGTGGAATCGTACCCATCTGGTTTTGGAAAAGGAATCCGATTTTCCGGGTGATTGGTCAAGCACATACGAAAACAGTATGCCTGAATTCTATGGTCTCCCTCCCCCTTATTTCCAGGTTTTTCAGGGCTAATTCCCGGAAGCAGTCCACTGGTTTTATTTCCGGGAATACGATATGGATCAATAGGGTGATCTAATATCATAAAATGATGGCGATGATGATATATTCCTGTCTGGATACCATTCCATGTTTCACCGTACACATCATTGCTTTCACGGCCGACATGATAGCTTACACCGGCTGAAGCCATCAGGTCACCTTCATAAGTGGCGTCCATAAATACTTTTCCCGAAAAAGTTTTTCCACTCAGCATAGTTATGGAAATTATACGTCCATTTCTTTTCTTTACTCCATTTTCTCTGTTCAACCATTCATCACGATAAACAGGTATGTTGTATTCATTAATATAATCTTCAAAGATATTCTCAGCTACATGGGGTTCAAAAATCCACATTGTCCTGTTTTTTCCATCAATAGCCGGGGTTCCCTGACCTTTATTCCCATATTCTTCCCGTGTCATCCATTTCCATGCTTCATCTTTTTTATAATGATTATAAACACGATGATAAAAATTACGTGATAATCCGCCTATAACCTCTTTCCTGCCTGTGTCAGTATAGCCCAATCCACTTGCTGACAGACCTCCAAGATGAATATCGGGAGAAATTATTACAACACTTTTTCCTGATTGAACAACTTCAACAGCGGCAATAACAGCTGCTGAGGTTCCACCATAAATAACAACATCTGTATTTATTGGCTGAGAAGGATTCTTACAGTTTTGTTGAATGAACATCAGGATCAATGAGATTAACACATAATGTGTTCTGATTCTATGTTTAAAAAGTACCATTGCTTATGTTTTTAACCGATTCAAATACAAATAAACTGAGCTTCACCTTTTGAGTTTTCTGATTCCAAATGGTTGTGTTCCGACTATTGTCTTTCCCCCTGCCCCATAAAGCACTGCACGAATGTATCCATTTATTTCCGGGTGTTTATTCAGTTCTACCAGATCACCCTTGCATACAATCTTACCACTGGAGATCCAAATCACGGAATCCTGTTTTTCCCCATGAATTTGTATTTCACCTTTTCGTGAATTAACTTCTATTGCATTAATTGAAGGTGGCAAAGGTCCATCGTGCCCATCAGGTGCATAAACAAAGTAAGTAAGGCCATGTTTCATGCCATATCGGACTAATTCTTCATTTAATTCGGGAAGAATGAAAACATTCCAGTTTCGTCCAAAACCATGTATTCTATGTAAATCATCGTTTGAGAATCCCCATACAGGTTTTCCCGGCATTAAATTTATCAGAAGGGAATCCCATATTTCCAGACATCGGGTTTCACCACCATTAAATAACTCCATTCCGATAAGGGGATCGAAGCGTTTATAGAAGTCCAGGTACCATTGTAAAGAGAAATCATACCTGCCAGGATGCATAAAGATGGCCAGGCCATTTTTCTCTGCAATTGTAATTAGTGTTTCCTCATCAGTACTTATTGTGTCGGAATAATCATTAAAATAACTTCCCATATCATGTCGGCCCCTTGAGATATGGCTTTTATTCAATGTAATTTCATTACCAATAACAGCCAACATTCCAAGAGTTTCAGGAGAACGGTTTTCAAAAATCAGTGCATCAGGTGTTATGCCCCGGCTCTCATAGCTTGGATTTTCAGGTTTTATACCACTTAATCCAAATTCATTGCGTATTCTGGATAGTCTGCTGGGTTCCATATCTGATAATTTTTCCCAGGGATATGTTACGTTGTTATGATCCGTAAGTGACAATATTTTATACCCATGCTTTTGATATAAATCAATCACAGCCTGTGGGCTCATTGATCCGTCACTTATTGAGGTATGTGTATGTAAATTAGCTTTATATTGTTTGTGTTTAATCCAGTCAACATCCTGGTATGGATTTTGAATTTCCCATTCAGGCTGACAACCCGGAAAAAAAATTATGATGGTGAACATCACTGTGAGCAACCTCGAACAAAATTTAATCGATTGCAACAAATAGTGATTTGCCGGAAAATTATTCTGGTCTTTCATATGATTGATATTTGAGTCCACTCCGAAAAGTGAAATTTATAATTTTCAATGTTTACCCCCCCGTCCCCCTAAAGGGGGAGAGCCTATAAATCAGCAACTTGCAAAATGTCCCCCTTGGGGGATTCCTGCCTGTCGGCAGACAGGTAGGGGGAAATAACTTTTCAGAGTAGATTCATATTTTAAAAATTTGAAATAATTTTTACCCTGATATTTTGGTTTTCACCCGATACAGAGGATATGTCATGAGTTAATGTTAACTGCTTGTGTTGTTCGATTTTGTTAACATCTAACAAGTTTATTCATAATACAAAATCATTTTTATGTTTCGGTTATTCAAGCAAAAAAGTTACAGGTTTGTAAGAGCCAAGAAAAATTTCAAAATCATTATCTTTTAATAAAATAGGATCCCCTGTCTTTTCACTTCTTAAATTACAGGGAATAGCTCTTGTAAAAGTACTTCCTTCAGGTAATGTAATTTTACATTTTCCTGCTATTCCTGATTGTTCCCATAAGCGGAAAATTGTTCCTTCTCCAAATGGATTTTTTCCAAACGTTGTAATCAGAGTTCCTTTCCTTGACAATATAATGCCCTCCTGCGAAACCGGAAGATTTCCGGCTTCTGCTGATACCATGCTGCCCTTTAAAGGAGACCTGAATTCTTCAGAAGGAGAAACCAGTGCTGATTCATTTTCATATGACTGAATACTCCATAGATAAAATTTTGCAGACCATGCTCCTTCAATCCATTCAGTGAAATTGGTGCTCCACTGGTTATTGTATAAATTAATAAATAGATTGGGCTTTTGCGGTATAAAACTTCCCGAATATTGCCAGAGTCCAGGCTTTTCAAAACTTATCCCGGGAGCATCAGGAGAACAAACGCCAAAACCGTTTTTTTGTTTATTTAACAGTGCAACTCCCGAATTGATAAAATAATGATCAAAATTAGAACCTTTAACAAAGTCTTTTGTCGGATCAACTATTGCTCCAAGCCTTCCAACTTTAAATTCCGGATTATCTATATTAAACGGAAAGCTTATCCAGCCTGCTTCAGGCCAGGGCTCAGCAGGTTTACCCTCAATAAACCAGTTCAGTTCCACAAAAGGCAGATCGTTATAGAGGGTGATAGATAAAGAATAATCATGAGGACTACCTGAATCTCCTGAAAACTGCATGATCGCTTTCACAGAGATTCTGTCGGTGGAATAAGTGATATTTGCTTTTCCACCAACATTTCTACTGTAAGGTGTGTCATCCAGATTCGGGCGGCCAAATTCTTCCAATGCCCAATCGAAACGAACTTTTATATATTTATCGACGAAGTCAGTTGTATTTTTCTTACTGAATCGTTCATATACATACTGCCCAAAACCATAATCAGGATCTTTCCCTACCATTTCCATCCCCGATTTTTTATCGGTAATTGAAATAATAGCTCCCTTTTCAGGATCTATCCGGATTCGAAAAAACTCATTTTCAATTACATTTTCAGCCTCATCACATCTTAACGCTCCCTCTTTTTTGGAATTTGTTATCGGAACAAAAGTGCAGTAACCCATTGAAGGAACTTCCTTTGCAACGAATCGTAAAACATTTAGCTTATTGTCTACAGGAATAATCTCTCCGGTTCTTAAATCCCTGAGTGCCTCAACTTTATTTTTTTGTTGTATAGTCACTATTCCGGTACGTTTCCAGGGTGAAGGGTTAAAAACGATAATCCTTTCACCCTGAACATTTACCATTGCTGAAATTCTTTTCATTTCCCTGTCATATGCAGGGATTATTACTTTCTCTGCCTGATAGATACGATCACCCTTTTCTCTCCATGAATCTTCGATTGGTTTATAGATACCGGAGGCCCGTGCGTTTTGAAATTCATCGCCAAAGCACCAATAACCCGAGTGTCCATGACTCATAGCTATTCCAAAGGTATGTTCATCAAACAGGAGTATGTTCTCAGTTGCCGGTGTAATAAATGAATTACAATCTTCCTCCCTGCCAGACCAGATATTACATAGTGTATTCAATTTTTCAAAGGAAATTATGTCCTTTTCTATGGTACGTTTAATTTTTACCTCTTTCGGCATTGACATTACACCATGAATCCATGTGTCAGGCATATCTCCGCGGATAACCGGGAGTTCAGGTTTTTCTTTTATCAGAGCATCATAAAAATCAGAGATTCTTCCAATTTTAAGCCTGGCATTCGGAGCCAGTTCATGGGCTTTTCTCAGTACCTCTTCTACTTCATCGGGTGAAGGAGGTCCCAGGTTGTCGTTGGTATGGATAATTGCAAGCCATGTTTTGAATTTCCATTCTTCAGGCGGAACCAGGCTGGTACCATAATATTTTCCCCAGTACATGGTCAACAGTTTTGAATCATCCGGCCCCTGCCACCAGAAAATTAGCGGGACCTCCGGTGAACTCGATGCTGCATTGCACCCTATATGTAAAATTTTTACACCTGCATTACTTAATAAAGTGGGTAAAAACCATGAATGGCTTGGAACATCGGTGAGTTTTGCATCATGTGGCAATGGTAAATCATATTTTTTTGAGAGTTCAGAAGCAAAAGTCATTGAACGTACAAGCATTTCCGGATCACAAGATTCTGTCTCAAATGTAAAAGGTAATGCGTGAAAAGCAAACCATTCTTCCCTGATTGCCTTTTCTATTTCAGGTTTCATTTCAGGGTCACATCGTTTTAAAATTTCCGCAACCGGCCATGAAGGCATCGTCCAGACAAATTGTTTCTCCTCCGGCATTGACATACTTTTCTCAAGGGTTGCCAATGCTTCTTCCATCATTGATGTTGCATATTTATGGACTACAGATTCAGACATATCAGTATATCCGTTGTCAAAATGGGTCTTGAATACAAAAATTATTTCTTCAACATTAGGATTTGGCTTTTCCTCTTCCTGAGAAAATCCATGTATGGTAAAAAAAAGTATAAGAAAGAAGACCGAATATGATTTTTTCATTTTTTATGATTTAATTGTTATTGTTATACAACGCGAAGGAGGATTAAAAATTCCTGTTTATTACAAATTATTTTCTACACGAAATGTATAAATCGTTGTATTTCGTATATAAAATCTAATATATACTGGTTTACCTGTTAATTCAGACAGATCTGACTTTCCTTTCCAGGAAATAGTTTGATTAAAAGAATCATTAACTAGTACAGGATCACAATCTTCCATTGAGAATCCCGGATATGGAAGAGCCATTGTCTGATCAGAAGCAGGTTGGAGCAGTTCAGCTTTGATCAGACTACCCAATACCGGAGGAGGACTTTTAACATGTGAGCGGCAGTTTAATTCAATTTTATTACCCTCTAAAATGAATTGCCGGGTTAACAGAAAGCCTCCCTCAGGACCTGCCTGTAAACCAATAAAACGATCCTTACCTATAAAAGCAAGACCGGTACTGCTAAACCGGGGTATATCTTTCTCACCTTCCTTCCCGTAAAAACCCTGTGGTGTATTACCCCCGCTATAGTAAATACGTATTTGTTCACCATCCGGTAACAGGGATATGCTGCCTATAGAACCGGCATCCCAATCACCTGGTTCTCCATTTTCAATAAAAAGTGGTCGTTCCGGAAGACGCTCCCAATCAAATCCATCCCTACTCCACATCAAATGGTTTTCCCTGGGAAGTGATATCGTCAGATTATCCATTAAGCTCAGAAATCCAAAGTACATACCTTTGTATCTTGTTACAGTTGCCCAATCTATATCCATATTATTACCTACCTGTGTCACTTTAGAATCGTCTACTTCATCCATCAGAACAATATTACGGGGATATGTCCAATCTTTCATATCCTTACTTAAAGTGAGGGAAACACGGCGTTTTGTGTTTCTGTCAGAATAAAATCCATCATCTTTATTATTGACCAGGGCAAAGGTTGGAGGTCTTCTGTACATCATCCAGGTTTTTCCTTCAGGGTTATAGATCAGAGAATATGAGCCATCGGATGCACCGCGGAAAAGCACCGGATCTGGTGCCAGTGTCCATTTCTTACCATCAGGTGAAAACATCCGTACAATACACCGGGTATCTTCCCCCGGCGGGATCATCTTTACCAGTCCTAGATAACGCTTAGAGGGGTCACTGGCTGTGGTATCCAGGATGATTTCCTCCAGGAGTGCTGTTCCAATATCTTTATGTATTACTATATTTGTTTTCTGTCCATTGTACAGAAAATAATCCAGCTCCGGTTTTACCCAGGTAATCCCATCCTTACTCTCAGCAATTAAAGTAGAATAATTATAACCCGTCTCGATGCCTGGTTCTCTTCGATAGGTAAGGTACCAGCCTTTAAAGATCTTTTCTTTGGGATCAAATATAATATGTCGTAAAATAGTACCAGGCCAGTATGTTGAATTTAGTTCCCAGGGTTTATCCTGATCAATTTTCAGAGGATTACCGGGATATTTCTCAACTGGTCCGATTACCCGTTTCAATCCATACTTATCTTCAACAATGTAATCATCAAAGAGGAATTGAATTTTATTTCCAATATACAAAGGTTCTCCGGCAAAATAGGTATCACGCCAGGATTGAAAAGAATACAATATATTTTCAATTTCTTTTTTATCTCCCTTTGCGTTACTCGTTCTCTGCCCAAACGCAACTATAACTGGAAAGAGTAATATAAGTGTGAATAAATTAAACTTCCTCATATTTTTATCCTACATTATTTATTAATATGTGATTTTGTTAATAATAGCTTTACCGGGCCATATAAACCTGCACCCAGGTTTTCAAAATCAGGTTCTCCTCGCCAACTCCACATACGTAGAAGTCCCTGGTCGGATGTAACCCAGAGACGATTGGCCATCAGGTTACCAATACGAATCTTTAAAGTATTCTCTCCTTCTTTAACATATTCTGAAATATCAAATACATATGGGCCCCAGAGACTTTTTCCTGCATGTTTTCCATTAATCCATACTTCTGCCATATATTTTACTTTTCCCAGATCGAGTTTGATAACTCCGGATATATCGTTTATTTCCACCTTTTTTTCATAATCCACGAAACCTGTATATTGCAGAAAACCATAATCGTACCATGAACCTGTAGATTGTTCCTTTTTCGAAGTGCAAATAAACCTGAGAGGTTCATTCAGGCGATATTTATCGGTATATTGCTGCCATGCCCAGGCAATTTGTGAAGTATTTGAATTTAAGTTCAGTTCGTTTCCTTTAAGCTCTGTTTTTACACCATCTATCCAAACTGGTACATTACAAAAACGGTCCTCAAAAATCATTTTCACTGCACCTGTTGGCACAGTCATTCTCCAGTAAACAACAGAATTCTCTGTTTTACTTCCGTTATTGTATCTTGCGTTTACCCTGGATTCTCTGTAAGAGGTTTCAGGAGGTGGAGATGGATAATATTCCTTTTTATTATATACAAACGGAATATATTTCCAGGCAGAGTCCATCTGGTAATCCTTCCTGATTTTGTCTTCATCAATCACTTTATCATTTGTAAACAATCCTTTTGCCGAACTTGCAAGTATCGTATCGTTCTCAACCAGATCAACCAACCACTTCCCATCAATAGTAATTTCATTTACTTCAGGTTCAAATTTTTGTTCATTAATTGCATTTTCATCGGGATTGAAAACCAGCCAAAATCCCTCATAAGCATCGATATCCAAACTGACAGATGCACCTTTCTCCGTGGTTTGATAAAATACAGGCTGAATATCTCCGGTTTCGCAATTCCATTTTTCAGATAAACCTTTACCATCTTTAAGTATAATCTGTGCAACGACTTTCTCATCATTATTATTTGCAATCCAATAGAAGAGGTTGTTTCCAATCTTACGCGAAGCTGTGCATAAAGGAAGGTCCTTATTCTTCAGTACCAGGTGGGGAACCATCCTCTTTTCCAGGTTATCCACCATAAATTGCAGACAATCCTTACTATCACTTGCATTTATTACAGAAGGTAAAGAAATAAGTTTCTCCATCTGCGTTGCGATCAATTCATCGTACGCTCCAACATCCGGAGAACCTTCAGGTAACCTGCCCAGAATAATGACTATTCCTCCTTTTTCAGCAAATTCAACGATCTTAGTTGCCACTTGTCTTGATATGATAACCATCGGGGGGATTATAATTGCTGAAAAATCATGATCATTGATACTGATCTTACAGTTTTCACCCTGTGCTGATATGACACCTCTATCAATGTAATATTTATCCGCGATGAGATAATCGATATTATTGCGTGTAAGTTTACGCATTGCGTTGGAATAAACATTATTGATCTCATCAACTATCGGGTCCCAGATTTTTGTATGTTCATCTGCAAAATGATTTTCTGATAATGCAAAGGCGCTTTCCAGGGGATTAATAAGTAAAACATCTGTTAACAGATTTCCCTGGCGGTTTACAAAAGCAGCGCGGCGAGTAAAATCAGTCCATAAATGAAAATAATCCCAATATGGATTTTCGGTGAACCAATCTGCCGGATATGGTATGGTCTCAAGCTTTCGATTGACATTGATCCCATGAGGCACGACATGCGTAACACCATAGGAAGTAACTGAGTTTATTGTATTCTTCATCATTGCGGGAGTTTGTCCCCAGCCTGCCACGCCCATGATCTCGCTCATGAAAGGACGGTCTTCGAATTCTACCACAGACTGTACTTCTTTAAAATCATGAACATCCTGTGATTTCATTTCGAGACAATCATTACCAGGCATGGTTGCCAGACGTGTCACACGCATAAAATCGCCCATTGCCTGAGTCTGCCATTGAAGCGATTCTTCCCATAAATTAGATATATAATACATGTTATGTTCACTCAGCCAATTAATAACCGGTCTGAAATAACAGGAGATATAAAGATCAGAAACAACTTCGTACCAGTCGCAGCGAGCTTTGGCATAGATTCCATCCTGATCTTTTTCAGTGAGTAATGGAAGCCACAAACGAATGTCGCGATTCTTGACCTCTTTATAATATTCAGCAAGGTAATCCGACCAGGCCATTTGCCAGCCGAAATCCCCTTCGTTATCAACAAATGATCCCGGGATGGAATATCCAAGTTTATCTCCGTAATGCAGGGCATACTTTTCATGAACCATTGGAATGAAAACCTTCATTAAATCCGGATGGAGGTAATTCACCTTACCTCCGTCAAAGCCTGCATGATGTTTAATTGTGTAGGTGTAAACCACCCAATTACCAGCCGGAGCTGTCCATTTAATTTGTTTCTCTTCTCCGATAATCGTCAGAGACGATTGATCGATCACCTTATTATTCAGTTTAGCAGCCACTGCAAAATCAACAGAATCGTACTGAACATCTGAACTACCTGTTATTTCATAACGTTTCCAATCGAGGTATTTTGCTTCAAGTTCGGGATGCTGTTGCAGTACTCTTCCTGCCGCCTGTCCACTCGGCCACCAGTAATCATCGCAATAGCCGAGAGTCATTTCATGATTCTCAGCGATCTTAAGAGAGCGGCTGAATGCATCGAACCACTTATCGGAAAGCCATTCATCCTTTGGCAATAATGGATACGATTGCATTTCTTCACCGCGACCATGAGCATAACCGGGATTCATACCCTGACGGCACATTTCCTCAGCCATGTTACTTATATGCTGAGTGTTCAGAGTGTCGTCCCAAAACCAGAAAGCATGTGGTGCATAAAACTTAGGAGGGTTAGTAAACATCTTACGTACCACCGAGGGATCGTTATATTTTTTTTTCCATTCGGGTTGATTATTTTTATTTGTGCAGCCAGATAAAATAACAATCGTTGAAACTAAAAGAACTAAAAGGTTTTTCATTTTAAGCTCCTGATTAAATAATTATAATTAAGTCAAAGTTAAATTAAGTTAATAATAATGAGAAGTGCCAAACATCTTTTGTTTAGCACTTCCCTTTATTAATTCAAATTCCAGGTTAATAATTGTTATTAATAAAATGGATTTTGTACCAGATTAGGATTAGCATCTATTTCCGATTGAGGTATAGGAAAAAGATTATGTTTTGGAAGCTGTACATCAATCACAGGAAGAAAAGGAGGATTATATTCCTTCAATTCGCCTCTTTCAAGTAATCCCCATCTCTTAAGGTCATACCAGCGGATTCCTTCTGCATAAAACTCATGCCAGCGCTCTATTACAACTGCATCAAAAAACTGTGTTTTTGACAAACCTGATAATGGAAGTAACCCGGCACGTGCCCGAACCTGGTTTATACCCCAGTATGCCTCTGTATTTGGACCGTTATTTGCTTCATTCAATGCTTCAGCGTAACTGAGTAGTACATCTGCATAACGGATCAAAGGAAAGTTTGTACTCTGGTTGTTATGAGTCAATGGTCCATTTATGGGATCAAGATATTTTTCATGCATAACCCGATCATTGACATAATGAGTATTACCTGTAGCCCTGTTAATGTATGCTCCTGTGTAAACCAATGGAGTACCATACAAGCTCTCAGTAACCCTTTTATCAGCAGGGTCAAATGAATTATATAGTAAAAACGTCATTGGTAACTGACCATATCCCCTGGCTGCCCCAGTTGGTGGAGGGGCCAAATTAAAATCAGTATACATTGAAGCGGGGCAAGCTGTGTTAGCTTCACACTGAAAGGAGAAAATATCTTCCTTTTTGTTCTTATTTACCGGTAAGAAAGCCTCATAGTATTTAGCCCACAACTCATATCCCTCATTATCAATTACTTCTTTTAACTTCGATGCTGCATTCTGAAAATCATTAGCTTCCTCTGCTTCTGAAGTTCCTTTTGCAAGATATACTATTCCCAGAAGTGATTTTGCAGCACCTTTATTTGCCCTGCCTGCAACAGCATAAGATGCTTTCCAATTGGGAAGTAATGTTTCTGCTTCCTTTAGATCAGCAATTATCTGGGTATATAAGGCCGCAATAGTTGAATTTGCAGGGAATAATTCTACTGAATTAAAAGAAGTTAATAATGGTACATTACCAAAACTCATCATGTGTTTAAAATAATACCATGCCCTGAGAAATAAGGCTTCTCCTTTTTTATAATCTAAAAATTGTTGTTCATTTGGGATACCCAGAGTACCTAAAGGAGGAATATTATCCAATACCATGTTAGCCCTGGCAATAGCTGTTGTGTATGCATTCCATGCAGTCAGAACATCTCCGTTTGTTGGATTGTATCCAAAAATTGAAAGTTCCCATCTGCTTCCTGCTTGAGCTTTTATCCACATTTCATCGGAGGGCATGCCATAGATCATGGCATAATTCCTGCCGTTATACAAGCCATTTCCCGAATTGTAAATGCCATTTACTGCCTGTTCCAGACCGTTTGCATTTTTTAATAAAGTGGATGGATCTGTAAAAGTCTTTATATCCTCTTCCAGGAAGTTTTCACAACCTGAAATGGTAACAAGGATACTCATAAAAAGAAAATATATTATATTTTTCATCGCTACAAAATTTTAGAAGGTTATATTTATACCGGTCGTAAATGTTTTAAAAGTGGGATACCCTCCATATTCTAGATTTAGAATTCCTGGAGTATTTCCTGCAGCATTAATATCAATATTATTGCCGGTATATTTAGTAAGTGTAAACAAATTGGTTGCTGAAACGAAAATATTCAATGCGCTTATTCTTACTTTAGTTAGCATTTGCGATGGAAGTGAATATCCCAATGATACTTCCCTGAGACGGATATAAGAGCCATCTTCAATCCAAAGACCATCAGAATAATATACACCCATAGCAGAGGTTAATGAGGGAACAGTAGTTGAAGGATTCTCTGGTGTCCAGTAGTTTTTAAATTCCTTAAGCTTATTGTTTGAATTTGTTACAGGGGCAAGATTTTCATAATGATCTGCATTAAATATGTCATTTCCATAGACATAGTCAAAAAATACAGAAGCATTAAAATTTTTAAAATTAAAAGTATTATTCCACCCACCAAAAAATTTTGGTAACGCTTTTCCTATAACAACCCTGTCAAGGTCATTAACATCACCATCATTGTTTTGGTCAACATATCTTAAATCGCCTGCTTTCACATCATTTCCGTAAAGTTTTGGCAGCACAGTTAATCCTGCAAGATCATCAATTTGCCAAATTCCATCTTCTTTAAATCCATAGAAACAACCAAGTGGCTGACCGACTTTGATTTGTGTCACACCGCCCTCATCCATTGGTGTTAATAATATTTCCTCGACATTTCCTAAATTAGTAACTACTTGATCTTGAAATGCGAGATTGAGATCAGATCTCCATCCAAACTCACCATCAGAAATAACTGTATTTATAACTATTTCAAAACCTTTATTCTCAATGTTACCTGTATTTCTTGTCACACTGGAAACTCCACTTGTTCGGGGAACAGGAACAGACAGAAACAATTTTGATGTTTCTTTTTGGTAATAATCAAGAGTAAAACCGATCCTTCCGTCCAGGAATGAAGATTCTAATCCTATGTCAAGCTGAGCTACTTCCTCCCATTGTAAATCCGGGACAGCCAAAGATGTTGGGCGAAATCCTACTTGTTGTACCCCTGCAAAATTATATGCATTAAATGAAGATAATCTTGAATGTGAAGAATAAGCTCCTAAAGCTTCACTCCCTGAAATTCCGTAAGAAGCTCTCAACTTTAAATTATAGAATAATCCAAGGTCTTTAATAAATTGTTCTTCTGAAAGTTTCCACGCAACTGCTGCTGAAGGGAAAAATCCCCATTTATTATCAATCCCAAAGATTGAAGACCCGTCATAACGGGAGTTAAAGGTAAAAAGATATTTACCCTGGTAATTATAATTAATCCTGGAAATATATGCCAATTCCTTTTTTTCGTTGAGTCCGGAGCCCACAGATGTCTTTGTAGCGCCAGCACTCAGTGCATGATATTCAAATATGTCAAGGGCAAAATCCTCTACCGTAGCATTTATACTCTCACTGTAACTTTTCATTGCAATAAAACCTCCTAATAGATTCAAATTATGTCCATTCCCGAATGAATTCTGATAATTTAGTATCATGTCTGTGTGCCATTTGTATGAATCAGAGGAACTTACCTTGGCTGAATTTCTGTAGCCCGAACTTGTATTAAACATCGTTGAAGATTTATAAAATCCATCTTTAGTTCCACCAAGGACATAATTTACACTAGGCCTGAAAACCAAACCTTTTAACAGCTCTATTTCTGCAAAAACGGATCCGGATATTCCTGTGTTATATTCACGATCTATCAGGTTCTTTTGATAGTGTATAGGATTCATCACATATTTGGTTCCACCTGTCGGAAGGGGTAATGCAAGTTCAGGTAACAGATTTCCATTTTCATCATAAGGAGATAAAACTGGCGCAAGCTGTAAAACCCAGGATGAAGGGGATTTATCATTAATATTGTCTTCATCCACCATCCTGTTATTTTTAAACCGGCTAATTGCTAAACGGCTTCCAATCTTAATACGATCGCTGATATCAGAGTCGAGGTTGATACGAAAACTATAACGCTGGTAGTCTGTGTTGTCAATAATACCCTCCTGATTAATGTAGTTCGCTGCAGCGTAATAACGAACTTTTTGTCCTCCGGAAGATGATAAATTATAATTTTGAACAGGTGCAACATTATATACTTCATCATACCAGTCTGTGTCTGCCGGAAGATTGTTCAAATCCCAGACAGGGGTCAGTCCTAAGAGTCCACTTCTAATATTATCTATTTCTGCCCATTCGTATGCGTTTAACAACTCTACTTTCTTAGCAATTTTCTGCCATCCAAAATGGCTGTTAAAACTGATAGAACTTTTTTCCAAAATACCTGATTTCGTAGTAATTAAAACAACACCGTTTGCTCCATTTGCTCCATAAATGGCAGTTGATGAGGCGTCTTTCAGGATTTCGAGAGATTGAATGTCCGAGGGGTTAATGGTATTAATATCTCCTCCAACAACTCCATCAATAACATATAAGGGTGATGATGATCCCATATAGGAATTTATACCTCTTACTCTTATATTCATATCCCCACCCGGTGCGTTATTGGTTTGTCTAATCTGGACACCAGAGACTCTCCCCTGTAACACCTGATTAATATTAGTAACCGGCACATTAAGCAGTTCATCAGTTTTCACACTTGCTACTGAACCGGTAAGATCACTTCTTTTAACTGTTCCATAACCAACAGCAACGACTTCTTCCAATCCGATTGCGTCTTCTTCCATCTCGACCGTTATATTTGTCAAATCAGTAATGTCAACCTCCTGTGTTCTCATTCCAATAAAGGAAAGAACTAGTATTTTTGCATCAGTAGGGACATCGAGGCGAAAATTACCTATAATATCAGTAATTGTACCTTCAGTAGTACCTTTTATCAGGATAGTTACCCCGACTAAAGGTTGTCCTGCTTTATCTTTTACTGTTCCGGTAATTTCTCTTGTACGTGGCTGTTGCTGAGAGCTTACATTTTCAGGTAATCCAGGTCCCAGCACAATTTGCCTGTCTATCACCATATATTTAACATCTGTTCCCGCAAATAACTTCGGAAGTACTTCATTAATGGGCTTATCCTTAACCTCAATGCTTACTTCCTTTTTAACATCAATTATTTTAGGACTATAAAGAAAATAGAACTCACTCTGACTTTCAATCTGAGTTAAGACATACTCTATTGTTACATGTCTCATATCCAGATTGATAAGAGTTTTCTGGGAATAACTTTCAACCGCAAAGGATTGAATTACTGTTATCAGTAACAAGAAAATTCCGATTTTCATAATTTGTAGTAGTTTAAGTAGTCCGGAATATTCCGAAATTTCAAAGATCAAATAATTTTTTTTCATACTTTTGTAAATGTTAAGGTTAATAATTTCCATTTTCTTGGTGGAATTTTTAATTCTTAATCGGCAGGAAAGTGTTTGGAGCATTTTCCTGCTTTTTTTTGGGATTAGGTTTTATGCATAGGCTAATGGTTTAATTAATGTTTATACTTGGACGAATTGCCGTGCGTTTTTACTCATTTAATCAATTAATCATTTAATCAATTCATCAATAAAAGAGACAAGGCATGCCTTGTCTCTACAAGGGTTTCCTGTAACTTACATATATCTTACTCTTCGAATATGTGCCGTCTGCCATCCTTTCCCTCCTTGATGTTCTGAATTCTACAGGGGCGGCTTTCTCCAGGAGATCGAGCATCTGTGCCAGGGTTTCATCAATAAATGTGGCTGTATATGTAAGATTTTCCAATTCTTTGTTCATGATCACAAACTCAACGTTGTTCCAGTTTCCCAAACGCTCCAGTATTTGCTCCAGGGTAGCTTCCTTGAATATTAATTTACCGTCTTTCCAGGAAACATAATTCTCCACATGATCTCTTTTCAAACTGTATTGGTTCGATTTTAAATCAATGGACATATGCTGACCCGGATACATCTCACAAACAGGTTTTGCCGCGGCACCCAAAGCAGCTCTGCTCATTACAACAACCCTTCCGGATACAAGCGTAGTGGCAACAGAAAAATCTTCCGGATAGGATTTAATGTTGAACTCAGTACCCGTTGCCATAACTTCTATATTATTAACAGCCGCAATAAATGGCTTGCCGTCTTCCTGTTTCACATCAAAATACGCTTCTCCCTCTATATACACCTTACGACTATCTTTATCGAATTTTTGCGGATATCTGATAGTACTCTTCTGATTCAGCCAGACTTTAGTGCCATCCGGCAAATCCGTATTAATAACAGAACCCGCAGGCACCACCAGTTCAATAAAATTATCTGTATAGCTATCCTGTTTCGACCTATAGGCGGAATACATATATAATAATGTAAACAATACAGGAATGAAAAGAACAGCAGCAGCTTTTGTGAAAAATGTGACTGTTCTTCTGAAAGCTGTATTCTTCACATAAACGTTTTTCCTGGTATTTTTTTGAGATTCAAGCAGATTTATGCCGTGATGGATTTTATCCAGCATTAATTCAAAATCATCAGGGGTGAGTGTTTCAGCTGTAGTTTCAAATTCATCCCAAACTTGTTTTATTACTGATTTCTCAATAATATTCCCGGAACGTTCCTGAAACCATGTAAAGACTTTCAGTACCTCCTCCGGGGAACATTCATTATTTAAATACTTAATAAAGAGATTCTTATCCATAAAAAAATTTATAATAGCGGTCGTGCCTGAAAAGTAAAATCTGAATAAACCTAAAATCAGTTAAAAATAAGGTATGATTTTGAAATTCCTAAATCCTGATACATTAATTAACTACTTTTCAGGCATTTCTGCTAACATTCCTACTACGTACTAACTAAAACTAACTTTCCGAAACAATTTTTAATCATAATATATACGTTTGAGAATGATGTTACCACTATTGGGGAGAGGATTTTTTTTGATTAATGGGGGAAATTTATGGTTAATGGGTTATTGGATTATTGGGTTATTGGGCTGCCGGTTTTTAAAAGCGGGAAGAAGGGAGAGGTGAGAAGGGAGAGGTGAGAGGTGAGAGGTGAGTGATGAGGACGAAATTGATTTGTTTCAGCTATTATCCGTTTGTGGTTATAATTCAATAGTCCCTGAGGTTAATCATCTTTTGGTAGTATGGACGAACATATTCCTGATCAACAAACAACCCCGGATGGGGTTACAATAAAATAGCCAGGGAGCCTGTCCGCCAACTGGCGGATGGCACCCCCTGGCAAAATGACGAAATGATAATCCGCCGAACAAAAATTAGCTCTTTATAACAATTGGCTTATTGAGGCGGGAAAAACATAGTTGATTTAAGAAATTGGAATTAAACCATAGCAATTTGAGTATGAGTATTTAAGTATATTCATAGCCAATCTTTGTGTTTATCTATAACTGTATCATAATCAAGAAGATTGTTCTCACCTTCACTTTCTTCATAGCTTAAAAGAATCTCCTTCTTCTGATCATCAGTCAATTTATCCCAAACTTTACCATTTGATTTTTCAAAAATACTTTTCATTTTTTATATTACTCCTTATCCGGCATTTAGTATTATCCCAATTAGACATTCTGGTTTATCAACTCAACATTGAAATTAATCCTTGCATTTAAAGCTCTGAATACTTTTAAAATCGTTTCAAATCTTGCATCATTCAGATTATTTTCAATTTTAGATATTTGCGCTTTTTTTACTCCTACTAATTCTCCAAGTTGAGCTTGTGTAAGGTGTTTTTCTTCCCTGATTTTTTTGATAGTATGCCCTAAAATATCAAGGCGCAGTTCTTCCTCAAAAATTTCTCTTTTTTCAGTTCCTTTAACTCCGATATGCATATCAATCATTTCGTCAAGGCTTTTTGATTTTAATCTATTGTTTTTCATTTCTTTTTGTTTTTAATCTCAAAATATTCTTTTCTTATTTCTTCAGCTCTATAAATCTCACTTTTAGGTGTTTTCCGTGATTTCTTTATAAATCCATGTGTCGCTAAAACCAAGGTGTCTTCATTATTCGTTTTATCCCAAAATGCGAGAATTCTGTAATACTTCCTATTATAAAAAGTTCTGAATTCCCAAATAAAATCATTTAATTTTTTAAATAATTCAGAGTCGTTGACTATCTGTGCCTTCCGGGCATTGTAATAAATTTTAAATCTGGTTTTTGCATCAAGCGATTCCATAAAATCAATCGCTTCACCGAGAAAGTCGACATTAAACCTCTTTTCCATTAATTCCTTTATACAAAGGTAAATGTTTCCTTATTAAGAAACAAATATTATCTGATTTTTCTTTACGATTTAAGTAATAATATCCTACATAAACAACCAGATAAACAATACCCCTTTCAATGAATTGGTTTTTAGATTCTTACGAAGGAAATGAAGGGCCTTGGAAATATGATTTTCAACAGTATTTACCGAGATTTTCAGTTTCCCGGCTATTTCTTTGTGGGAGAGATTTTCTATGCGGCTTAATTTATATACCTCCCGCTGTTTCAGGGGAAGTTTTTCAACGAGAAGTTCTATTTCTTTGTTCAGGGTATCATAATCCATTTTATCAATGGTATCTTCCATGGAATAATTCTTTTGTAAGGAATTTATATATTCCATATATTTCTTTTCATTGATCCTTTTTCTCACGAGGTCAATGGATGTATTATATGCAATAGTAAAGAGATAAGAATTAAAGAGGGAAACACCGGTAACTTTTTCACGGTTCTCCCATAACTTAATAAAAACATCCTGGACTATTTCCCTGGCATCATCCTCAATTTTCAGTATCTTAAAAACGAAGGCATATAGTTTCCTGTTAAAGAAATGATAAATGGTGTCAAAAGCCTGCATATCTCCTTCCCGGAAACGGGTTATGAGCTTTTCATCAATATAATCAGGCTGGTTGGACATTGTAGTTTTCTGAATAGTTTCAAAGAGTAAAAATAATATTTTTTAATGAAGCTGTCTAAAAAGAGAATAAGAATCATTTTTTTAAGTGTAGCATGGGCTGTTATGTTTTACCACAAAGGACACAAAGGTATACACAAAGAAGAATACACAAAGAAGAATACACAAAGAATACACGAAACCGGGTGGATGTATAGAATGGAGGTTTAACGTTGGAATACATATCTAACATTACTGACCTTTTGCTTCCGCAAAAAAATAATTACTATCCATTATAGATAATCAATTATAGATAGTGGATGTTTTCAGGGGGGATGTCTCATAAGTCAAAATATGTTTAATCACAAAGGACACAAAGTATTGCATATCAGAGATATATACTTTGTGTCCTTTGTGAGTACTTAGAGTCCTTCGTGGTAAAAAACATTTATGAGACGGCTCCTAACTTCTGGTAATAATTACCTATCTGTAAAACCTGGCTCTGCCGCCAGTCATCTGAAGCTGTCGCGAAAGATGAGCGTTGAAGAGGGACAACAAAATACGAAGTTTATCATAAAGAATTTTTTGGAAAGCCTAAAATAGGGACAATCATATTTTATGTCGAACTCACGTTAATTACCAACATTATCCCTGAACAGGACCGTGAAAATCCATTACTGGTATCAGAAGATGCGGTAAAAGCACCCTGATGTTTCAGATCATAAATGAGTTACATTACTTTTACATTTACTTGATGTCCGTCATTCTCTTCCATGATCTGATAAGAAGAATTAATGAAAGAAATGCAAGCCCTGTTAAAATAAAAAACGAATTCAATTTCCCATAAAGTAAAGACCCTATAGAAAACAACGTACTATAAATAAAAACACAGCCGAATAACATACATAACAATCCTGTAGGGACATCCCATTTCAATCCTTTTTCCTTCACAAGTTCGATCCCTTCTGCATTCGCCCTTTTCACTACTATCTTCCATCCAGGTCCGCCTGGTCGTATTTTTGTATAGAAGCTCCTTAAAGTCTGCTCATTAACCGGAAGGGTGAGAGAAGTTACTACCAGCCAGCTTATTGTGGTGAGAAGAACAATGGAGGTAAATTTAATAATATTCCAATATGTCATGGACATTGTTATATTAAAGAATTCTATTGTATCACTGGCAGTATTATTCATTGTAAAATTTTCAAACAGGATAAATACCAATGAAAAGAAACTTGCAGCGATCATAGCGGATAGTTCTGAATATGCATTGATACGCCACCAGAACCATCTTAAAATATAAATGAGTCCTGTCCCTGCCCCAATCATCAGAATATATTGAAAAGACTGTAATGCATTTTGTAAAACCAAAGCCAGAAGGACAGAGCAAGTCATTAACATAATTGTGCTTAACCTTCCGAAAAATACTTTCTGTTTTTCAGTTGCTTTTGGGTTATAAAATCTTCCGTAAAAATCATTTACCAGGTATGATGATCCCCAGTTCAGCAATGATGCAACCGTTGACATATAAGCAGCAATTAATGAGGCAACCACAAGTCCGAGCAGACCGGCCGGAAGAAATTCTTTCAGCATGGCAGGATAAGCAAAATCGTTTTTAATATACTGAGTACTGACATCAGGGAATTTATCAATCATGGACTGAATATCAGGAAAAATAATCAGGGATGACAGTGCCACAATGATCCATGGCCAGGGCCTTAAGGCATAGTGAAAAAAGTTAAAAAGCATGGTGGCTCCGATAGCATGGTTTTCATTTTTAGCTGAAAGCATTCGTTGGGCAATATGACCTCCGCCTCCCGGTTCAGCCCCGGGATACCATGCTGCCCACCATTGTATGGTAAGCGGTATCAAGAAAATGCTCAGGAATACATCTGGCTGGGAGAGAGAGGGAATGAGACTTAATTTCCCCGACACCTCGGGATGAGTCAATAAATTGTTTAAACCTCCTATTTCGGGTGATTTAACAACATATACTGCAGCGAGAACAGCGCCTGTCATGGCAAAACTGAATTGAAAAAGGTCAGTCCATAAGATTGACTTTAATCCTCCGAGAGTTGAGTAAAAAAGTATCACTACTGCTGCTATGATCAATGCCGGGGCGGGTTTCAGTCCGAGCATAACTCCCGATATCTTGATAAAAGCTAATGATACAGATCCAATGATCATTACGTTAAAGAAAAAGCCGAGGTAGATCGAACGGAATCCCCTTAAAAAGGCGGCTGTTTTCCCACTGTATCTTATTTCGTAAAATTCCAGGTCTGTCATAACCTTCGAACGGTTCCATAATTTTGCATAAACAAAAACAGTCAGCATACCTGTTAATAGAAATGCCCACCACAGCCAGTTGCTTGCCACTCCACCGGTGCGAACCATATCGGTAATAAGATTTGGCGTATCTGCTGAAAACGTCGTTGCGACCATAGATACACCTAAAAGCCACCAGGGCATACTTCTTCCGGATAAGAAAAAGTTGGCTGCGCTTTTTCCGGCATTCCGGGAAGCTATGTAACCTATTAATAATAATATGGCGAAAAAAAGAATTACTATGATCCAATCAATTAGCTGGAGATTCATGAAAGTGGGTTTTAAATAAATGAATTTTGACTCTACCTTGAAAAGTTATTTCCCCCTAAATCCCCCAAGGGGGACTTCTTGCAAATTACTAATTTCTAAGCTCCCCCCCTTTAGGGGGCTGGGGGGGTAAAACCATTGAAAATTGTAAATTCAACTTTTCGATGTGGACTCAATTTTTATGTATTCGAAAATATTATTTTTTAAGTTTATTTATTAGTTCAAGTGCGGTTTCAATCAACATTTCCCCTCCTCCAGCTTCAACACGTGAATATATGACTTCATAACTTCCTTCTGTGTATGCCTTTTTTATTGGTATACATTCCTCATGACTGTTTGCAAGGGTAATAATCAATGTAGTAGTAAATGGCGATGCTTCCTTAAGCGCCAATCCCAATTCTACAAAAGGTTGTCCCGGGAGCGTAATTATTACTGTTTCATCATTAATACGAAAAGCCTGTACTTCCATTGGAATAATTGTTCCATATAAATTATGAAGTTTCTCAAGTTGAAGAATTCGTTTTACCCTGGCTTTAATCAAGGTTCCTGCTGGTTCTCCATTATAATTTTTTGCCCATTCAATATCCATACTGCTAAATGTCTGAAGAGGTACTTGTATCGTTCTACTAATAATATCGAGATCACCTTTTGACATATTTAATCCTTCAAGATTTTTTAGAATTGTATTTGCAATATTAAACCCAAGTGTTTTTGTCGGTTCTTCATAACCTGTCTGAGGTCCGGGTTTTTGAACATCAAAGTGATTTACATCTCCTGATGGGCCTTCTGCAAAAACAGAAACAAATTCATCCCCGAAATTATTCTGTAACCCTTTTTCAATGAAAAATGGATAACCGGCACTTAACCTGGTTGAATTACCAACGGTAGCAACTTGCATTGGGAAAGTTACAAATGCTGAAAGCGGTTTATCGTCATTTAATGACCTGAAAAGTATAATACCTATTTCAGGATCAACAGGTCCGACAGCACGCACAATGTCAGGATTAAGAAATCCAGGATTCATTTTTACCGAACCGTCTCTCATAAGAAATCTCCTGTTAAAAACTATTCCTTCAGTGTTTATATTCCCTGAATTAATATTAACCGGTCTCAGGTTGTTCTTAGCTTGTATAACAGATTGAACCATTTTAGTGATAAGCTGACTTACATATCCGCCCTCATCTTCTTTTGAAAGAGATCCTATTTTTTTTCTGTTAAAGTAACTCTCACAATCATAAATATATGTTGGATCATTATGTGTATGAGTAGCTGCAACACAAATATTTGAATATGGTATACCTGTAGCGAAGGAGACTTTTTTACGTACTTCAGTAGATAAATCAATGTCAATAAAAAATAAATCTGCCAAAACAATAGCAGCTAATTTCTTATTCTGGTTGAAAACAATAGTTTTTATTTTAACCGAATCCAGTACACCTTCGTTTGGCACGCCATGAACTGGATATCCTATAGATGGAGTAATATCTACTACTGCAACACCAACTTTAAATGCTTGCGATTTTTTATTCTCTTTTCTATTACATCCAATTGAAATAAATAAAATTATTAACAGTATTATACCATTTGATGTTAGTTGTAAAATTTTCATTGTATTTAATATTGTAAAGTTTTTTAGCTTATTTTTCTGATTAAAGAGGATTCATTAATCGTGGTTTATTAATAACAATATTGAATCACCCATACCCATTACATTGATTAATACCAGTTTCAATGCATTTCAGTTTCACAAATCCCTATTCCCCCTCTGTAATAATTAAACTGCACATTTGGATGGTCTGCAAGCAATGACATAGGCACAGCACTGTCGGTAAGTTTTTTACTGATCATAAAAGCTGTCAATCTTTGGCCAAAGGGATTATCATGTGTGCCTGCCTGCCAGATGGATACTTTCTCTGCTTTCCACGTTTGTACAGGGCCCACTGTTATTGCCTGTGTTGGCACACCTGTAACCACACCGCCTGAACTGGTACGTGCATTTTGCATACAGGTTACAGGATGCAGGTCAACAATCCTTGTGGATAGTTTCCGGAATTCTCCAGGTGACGGGGGATTATCTTTGTATTTTCCCTCTCTTTTAACCGGATCATTAAATGCCCAGTGTTTAACATCTCCTTGTCCACCTTGCATGACAGCACAACGTACACCGCTATCCCATGTTCTGATATATTTATTTACGTCTGCTTTCGGAAAGTGAAGATTTTCTTCCGGCATCCTTAGTTTTTTATGTATTCTGTTAAAACAAAGCTCTCTGTCTGCTTTTTCGAAAGATAAAGGATGAGATACATCTACCTCTTTACCATTCATGAACCATTCATCCATTCCCCAGAAATGAGCATTTGAAAGATCCAGTTCCAGTTCATTGACTAACCTGGCTACCAAAGGAAGTTGTTCTGTGGGGCCTATTGGACCGCAAATACCAACAGGACTAGCGGCTTTAGCCTGCTTCCAGGCAGTAATGTATTCGAGAGCTTCTGCCAGATAGAAATCTTCCAGGGTATCATAAAATATTACTTTAAATCCGTCCCGTGAAAGTTGGAGCAAATCTTTGGGAGTAAGTTTTGCTGCATCATTCAATATGGCATCGTCAAGGGTTGTGAAGTCCCACCAGCCAGGTGCAAGCATACTGAGTTTTCGTGACATAATTATGTTCTCCTTTCTAAAAGGTTTTAAATATGATTGTAATTCGCAAAGCCATTTCCCCCTATTTCCCCCAAGGGGGACTTCTAACTGCCAATCAACAGCTATTTTATTTCATTTAATAACATCATTAAAATTATTTTCAACTTCAGCTCTTTTTTGGTTCTCCCCCCTGGGGGAGTCAGAGGGGGCACTCCCCCTATTTCCCCCAAGGGGGACTTCTAACTGCCAATCAACAGCTATTTTATTTCATTTAATTACAGCATCAAAATTATTTTCAACTTCAGCCCTTTCTTGGTTCTCCCCCCTGGGGGAGTCAGAGGGGGCACTCCCCCTATATCCCCCAAGGGGGACTTCTAACTGCCAATCAACAGCTATTTTATTTCATTTAATAACATCATTAAAATTATTTTCAACTTCAGCTCTTTTTTGGTTCTCCCCCCTGGGGGAGTCAGAGGGGGAAAACAGTTCTCCTTCTTTTGGGGGTTGGGGGGTACAACCATTGAAAATTTTTAATCACACTTTTCGAAGCAAACTCATTTATTATTCTTTAAATATAATATAATCAACAATTTCCTCCTGTAAAATATTATCCTGTGGAAATCCATGTCCCAGGTGTTGCCGGAATCCTTCTGCATAAGCAGTATTAGCTTCTTTCCCTCTCTGTTTCGCAAAACGCACCATGGAGTCGATATATTCATCCATCTTATGATGCTCACGCAACCAGTTACGCTGACTTTTATGGCAAGCAAGCATTTCTTTTTTTAGTTCTATCTCATTTGAAATATTTACATAAATAGATGGTTTAATACTAATACCAAATTTATCTTTTCCTTCCAAAGGATCGCAATAATAAAGATAGGGTACCGGTTCATAAGGTGCTTCTTCAATCTCCAGATTTTTTATACCTGCTGAGAAACAGGCAGTCTGGACAATCAGGCTGGTCATTTCATGGTCAATCATATAATCAGACGGTGAGGAAGTAAAGACAACCATGGGTTTTATTTTCCTGACAAGAGAAGAAACCTTCCTTATACTATCTCTTTCGTATAATATATATAAGTCCTCAAAATCAAGGCAATGATAGACAGCGCCCATTATTTTTGCTGAGTTTGCTGCTTCCGATTTCCTGATACGGCTTATTTCTGCCCTGTCGTACTCAGCTGTACCTTTATCTCCTGGAGCAAGAGTACATATATGAATTCCCCATCCTGCCTTCTGCAATAAAGACAATGTTCCTGTACAAAGAATTTCAGCATCATCAGGATGAGCAAATACTGCCAACACATTTTTATTCATCTTTATACTTTTTCCTTGTTTAGTTCAATTGTTTTTCCGGTTCTTGCTGATTCATAGCAGGCTGAAATTACTTTCATATTCTGTAATCCAATTTCAGCGCTATTTTTTGGAGTTCGTTTTTCCAATACAGCAGCACTAAATTCCTCTATTTCAGCTTTATAAGCATTCACAGGAGCAGGATCAATTATCATCCCATCCTCATTTTTTCTAATCTGCTGTGCATCATATCCGGACTGTTCTTCTTCAAGGTAGGCCCGCATTTCCCCGGAAGCCCCCTGTCCTATTGTTCCCCTGGCAATAATACTGCCTTTACTTCCATATATCTCCAACATATTTTTACTACTGTTATCAGGGATACAAAAAAAAGTGTCAACTGTAGCTATGACACCGTTTTCAAAAAATAATGAAATTACAGCGCTGTCTTCTGACTTGTATGAATGAACACTATGATTAATGAAGCAGTTAAGTTTTTTTATTTTTCCAAAGAACATCTGTAACAAATCAATGCAATGACTGCCCATATCAACCAGTGAACCTCCACCTCCTGTTTCAGGATCTTGTCTCCATGCTCCCTCTATGTAAGGGTACCAACAGGATAACTGAGCCCTTGCATATACAGGTTTTCCCAGTTTTCCTTCCTTAATGAGAATATTGGCTAATTCATGTTGTGCAAGAAACCTCATCATAAAGCCGGTTCCCAAAGTTACATTTTCCTGACTGCATATTTCTATCATTTTTTCAGCTTCCTCGACATTCAATCCAAGTGGTTTTTCACAAAGGACATGCTTTTTTGCCTGTGCGCAGACAATAACATGTTCCATGTGCTTATTGACCGGGGAGGCAATATACACTGCATCAACATCTGAACGTAGCAATTCATCAATACTGGAACTTGCATGCACGGAAAACTGGTTGGCAACTGCTGCATTGACTTTCTTATCAATATCATATAAAGTGACAGGTTTGGCATTTTTTGCAGCAACCAGGCCTTCGGGAATGGTTCTTCTCCTGGCAATTCCTCCTGAGCCAATAACACCCCATTTAATTATTTTCTCCATAATTTTAAATTTTAATATTATGTCAATAGTACGTTAATAAAAAAACGCAGAGGCGCAAAGGCGCAAAGTGTTGATTATTAATGACATATGCAATATAAGAATAAATCAATAAAATATTAATTACCAGTGTGTTATAAAAAATATGAAGTATGAGCCTACTCCGAAAAGTCATTTCCCCCTAAATCCCCCAAGGGGGACTTTTTGCAAGTTGTTGATTTATAGGCTCTCCCCCTTCCTTGCTACGCCGAAGCTTCGCGAAGGCGAGTAGGGGGATGGGGGGCAAGCTTTTAAAAATCATAATTTCGACCTTTAGGAGTTGACTCAAGTATTGTTATTTGGAATATGCCAAAATTACTTTCCTGACAGCATCTCCTATTTCCTCGCAGTTTTCAGGAGTATAAGTAGGAAATGCAAAGCAGGTAAAAGTATGTTTTTCATGCCACCGGGCATTAGGAACATCAACCTGGGAATAATCAACACTTTTCGGATTGGCATATTCTTTTGATTTAAAGGGAAATCCACTTTTACCAAAAGAAATATGTTTTTGAAATGCCTGTTCGGTGTGGCATTGAGGCCAGAACACTTTCCAGACCGGGGCACCTTCTGCAACCACTGAATCAACAAATTGTTTGATATCAGTTTTCATATTTTCAATATCAAGAGAGAAAGCCATCACAAACCATCCGTTTCTTCTTTCTTCCGTATCAACAGGTGTATATAAGACTTGTGGAAGGTCCTTGATTTTATCAATGATAATATGTGCATTTCTTTGTCGGTTGGGCATGTTCCAGGTATCCATACGTTCAAGTTCTGCAAGTCCAATTGCTGATTGCATCTCTGTCATACGATAATTCCAACCAACCATGTTATGAATATAGGGTAGTTTTTGCTCAAGTTCAAGAAGGCTTAATCTCTGTTTAACATCATACCCGTGATCCCTGAAGCTCCTTGAAAGCCATGCATATTCTTCACTGTCGGTAGTTATCATCCCTCCTTCACCACCGGTTGTAAATGTTTTATTCTGGCAGAAGCTGCAACCAGCAATATCTCCTAAAGTACCTGTTTTTTTACCTTTGTAACTCCCGCCAAATGCTTCTGCATTATCTTCAATTACCAATAATTTATGTTTTTTTGCAAATGCATTTATCTTATCCATATCGCATACATTGCCGTACAGATGTACAGGCATAATAGCTTTCGTCCGTTCATTAATCAGTTTTTCAGCTGACTCCACGCTTATGCAATGATCATTCAGGTTGACATCCGCAAATCTTGGAACAGCCCCGGCCTGAACAATGGAAAAGCTTGATGCTATAAATGTATAACTTGGAACAATGACCTCATCCCCAGGTCCTATTCCCATTGCCGTTAAACCAACATGCAAAGCTGCTGTTCCTGTTGCAACTGAAACTGCATATTTACTCCCCTGCCATTCGGCAAACTTTTTTTCAAATTCCATCCCTTTCGGGCCGGTCCAATAATTTACTTTTCCTGAACGCAGAACTGCTTCCACGGACTTAATAGCTTTTTCATCAAAATTCGGCCAGCCAATACATTTGGTTTTAACTGCTTTTTCCCCGCCATTAATTGCTAAATGTTTCATTGATATGGGTTTATTAATTGTTATGATAATTTTATTTGGGTATGGTTTATTAAATATTATTGAGCTCAATACAAAAATTCATTTCGGGGCTGTCTCATAAGTCAAAATATATTTAACCCTGCCTGCCGGCAGGCAAGGCACAAAGCACACAGCGCCTCCGCAGAGTAGCTTTGGCGCTCGCGGAAAGGACAACACAAAGTACGCAAAGTATTGTATATCATGAATATATACTTTGTGTCCTTTGTGTATACTTTGTGTCCTTAGTGGTAAAAAAACATTTATGAGACAGCCCCGAAATGACTTTTCAGAGTAGACTCTTTTTATTATTCTCAAAATTAAACGATAAGTATATATTAAAATAATACAAATCATTGAATTAATTATACTATTTTACAACACCTAAGAATATCATTATCTGCCTTTTTATAGCATGGGATTATTTTCTTAATTTTAGATCAGAATATTTTCCTGAAAAAAGTTCATCCTCATGACACATCTGTTAAACAATTGATAATCCCTAATAAAGTTTTGTATATTCAAAATCTTTAGATATCCCGAGATTTTTATATACTTTCTCAAGATTTGCACTAATCTCTTTATCTAATTTATCAAAATAATTATTCCCCTCGGTATCAATATCTACTATAAATGGTCCAAGTTTATTGAGGTTTAAATGCCAGGCAGCTTCAATTGTTCCAAGTTCATCAAACAAATAAACATTTTGAATTGTAATTGAATCTAACCATAAATTAGGACTTACGCACTGAGGTGATACATGAACGCATTTATTATCTTTCATAGCCTTCATTGTCTCTTCCCCCATAGTAGTCTTACCAACAATCATTTTGAGTCCCCATTCACTTACAGACTTTGCTCCCCACTTTTCAAATCTAATACTTGAAGTAGGCATAAATGAAACTAATCTCCATTCATCATTTTCCTTTATAACTACAGGACCAACATGAATAAGAACATTTCTGTCATCTGTTTGAAATGGAAGCTTATTTTTCTGATCGAAAATATATTTTTGCAGTCTTGAACGACAAGTAAAAACCTGTCCAGATAAGTATACTAAATCACCTAATTGTAATTCTTCGACATCCTTATCTTTAACCGGAACATTTAAATAATATTCTGCCATAAAATTTATCTCTTTTATCTTCCATTAAACCAGTTAGGTGTATCTTTTTGCTTTACTGTTCCATCATCATAAATCTTAAAGGTTGCTCTTCTTGCAATCATGCAGTTAGTACTTGTAGCAACAGCAATGCCTGCAATATGAGTATATGCATACTCAATATTAACACCAAACACTGATGTATCACCACCAGCTCCCATAATACCTGCTCCTAACATATTAAGGGACTCATATAGGCTCTTCTCAAGTTCAGCAAAAACAGGTTCAGGGTGACAAGACATAACAGTTCTAAGGCAAGCAGCTTCTTTTGCCAGGGCAGCGGCTACATTAGCAGTGCCACCAATCCCAACTCCAAGTACAGAAGGGGGACAAACCGCACCTGCTCTTACAGATGCAACAAAACAATCTGTGACAAATTTTTTAATTCCTTCTATCCCATCGGCAAAAGCAATAACTCGAGACCTTGTTCCCCCGAAGCATTCAGATCCACCACCCTTTGCAACATAAGTTATTTGTAAATCTTTACCATCAACAAACTTATAGGTAAAATCGGGTATATTCTCACCAACATTATTTCCCGGATCATCTCCTGTTATCGGGTGTTTCATTGTAGATCTAAGGTATCCATTCTTTGTAGCTTTTGCTACCATTTCTCTACATAGCTCTTCAAGAGCCATAATTCCACCCTCAATATTAGCCTCATTTCCAACCTTGAAATAGAATAGGGGCCAACCCGTATCAGAACATAAAAGATTACCTTTTTCTTTTGATAATTCAATACTTCTTAAAGTTTTTTTAAGTCCTTCTTTAGCATTCTCTTTTGTTTCTTTTTCTATTGCACTATAAAAAGCTTCAGTAATATCCTCAGATATATTACAGGAAGAACTCTTTATTGTATTGTAAACCACTTCTGATATCTGTTTTTTTGTAATCATTATAACCTTCGTAAAAGTTTAAGGAATTAATAAATTAGATAAAGGTACATGTTGCTGGCATCCATACACATCATTGTCTAATAAATCACCGCTAACATATTTTCTAGGTATCGTTATTTTTATTGAGTTTATTATGTCATACTCAGTAATAAGCACATCGTTTTTATCTACCTCATAGATGCGGGCAATTTCATCCTCTACAATTACACCTGAGCTGACAACTCTTTTATAACTCTCTTTATTTTCAAAAATTATATCAAAGGTCACTTGTAAAGGCCCTGCATTTTTGCTTCTTAATACCTTTGCTATATCCATAAGTCTATTCATCTTTGCCTCCCATAAAAGTATATTCAATATTAGCTGTTTCCATAAAATCATCTACCTTAACCAGATGATAAGCACTAAAATTATAAACTTCACCAAGGGAAATATCTGAAGGAGAATAAGGAAACGATAAATTACCCGCAGTAGTTTTCCTTCCCAAGTAATCAAAATGAAGAAATCTTGAACGAACCAAAGAACATATATAATCAGCAGTCTCCTGTGATACTCCCACTACATCTATAACTATACCAATTTTCCCTGCGGTGTATTTTCCTGAACTAACATCTCCTGAGCCACCATATATTTTGTACCCTATAGTATAATCGTTTTTAGATACTGTATCCCCAAGATCTGTAAAAACACTCTCAGATACGTCCTCAACTATTTCATCAATCCTGTCAATTGTCATCTTTTCATTGATTCCACAAATACTAATTGTTCTATATCCAACAAGTTTAACGCCCTCTATTTTTAGGGTTTTAATGTCCGCCTGCAAAAACTTGCTGTTAGAAACTTTTACAGTTCTTTCATCTAATTGTGTATACTCACAATTTCTAAGATCAGCTATCCCCCCCGGCTCATATATATAATATGGATTAGCTTGCTCGTATAATGTATGAGCTGCCACACTATCTATTGTGCATTTTCTTGCAGGGTTAGCAGGTTCCAGAGTAAAATAATCCTTCTCCATAGTAGCTATAAGAACATCCGATGCGCTTACTGGCTCAGCACACATGCAACCACATTCCATTATTTTTGCCATATGAAATGCCATACCAGGGTTATAGCCTGCTTTTATTACAGGTGCAGCATATATAGCCGTGTCACAAGCTCTACCAGCAAGGATAACATCAGCACCCTCATTAAGAGCTTCAATAAACGGGTCTATTCCTATTTGACTTACGAACCGTACAGTTTCATCTATATCCTTTTCCGTAAGATTCAGGCTATTATTAAAAGGTATCACCTTATCTTCATCAAGTTTCTTTTTAACATATTCCCTTGATACTTCTGAATAAATAACAGCAACTTTTATAGTTAGATTATTTTCCGCTACTATCTCTTTCAGTATCTCTATTATTTTCTCAACATGAATATTTCCCCCAGCTCCTCCTGCTGACCCAATAATAAAAGGAATCTTTCTATCAACAGCTGTAGGTAATGCCAGGGATATATCTCTTTTAACTGCTTGTCTATTTGTAAATGATTTCCCCGCTCCTAAATAATATGGGCCAGGATCAATCGAACCTGCGTCTACACCTATATAATCTATTTTCTGCTCAAAAGCTTTTCTAAGTCCTTCTTCAGAATAACCATACCCAAGCATACCAGATAATGCTATTATCTTCATAAAAATCCTCCTACTCCTAATTCATTATATTCGGCAAGAATGTTATAATACATGGAATATAAGTTAGTATTATTAAATCAATAAGCAATACAATCAAATACGGAACTATCCTTTTTAATACCTGTTCTACAGGTATCTTAGCTATGGCTCCTGCAACATATAAATCAACCCCGACAGGTGGTGTAATATATCCAATAGCAAGGTTAATAACCATAAGAACTCCTAAAAACACAGGATCTATGCCATATTGCAATGCAACAGTTAAGAATATCGGTGCAAGTATTGCCACCGTAGCCGCTCCTGTTACAAGAGTACCTGCAATGAGGAATACCACATTTAGCATCATTAAAAACACAATTTTATTATCAGTAATGCCTATACAAAATTCTCCAATTATTTGTGGTACTCTTGCTGTTGTAAGGATCCAACTAAATACTGAAGCTGACATAATTATAAAAAGTATAACTGCAGAATTGATACATGTTTTTTTTACTATATCTACATAACTAATCAATGTCATCGATTTATCAATAAAGATAGTAACAAATAAACTGTATACGACAGCTACAACTGCAGCCTCTGTAGGAGTAAATATTCCTCCATATATACCGCCGAGAATAATAAGAGGCATTATTAATACCCAGACACTATCTTTTATAGTTGTAACAATTTTTTTTATACTAAAAGATTTTATCTCTCCATACCCATATTTTTTAGCTATGTACCAACTTGTTATCATAAGGGTCATTCCAATAAGTAGCCCTGGTATTAATCCCCCCATAAATAACTTACCTACAGATGTCCCTGTGACAACACCATAGATCACCAGAGTAACGCTGGGAGGTATAATAATTCCAGTAATTGCGGATGCTGCGATCACAGCTGTTGCTCTGTCTCTAGGATAACCTTTTTGATTCATCTCTTCAATCATTATTGTACCGATAGAGGCACAAGTAGCAGCAGATGAACCTGATATAGCTGAGAAAAAAGTTGCAGCCAGTCCTGCAGCTATTGTAAGTCCTCCGTTTATATGCCCCACAAATGTTTCGGCTACTGCAATAAGTTTTTTGGTCATATTCCCCTTACACATTATTTCACCTGAAAGCAAAAAGAAAATAATTGCCATTATCGGAAATGAGTTAATGCTAGCCATCATTCTTTGAACCAACATCGTTACAGGAATGTCTCCAACAATAAGTGCTCCTGCAGATGCCAAACCAAGACTAACTGATATGGGTACAGCTGCTATAAGCAGAACAATAAAAACTACAATCAATACTACTGACATTTAAGATCCTTATTTGGATTATATTTTTCTACCAGTTTTTCTAATTCATTAAACACACATAAGATTGCACCTACAGGTATTGCTGCATATATGAATCCCATAGAGATATCTAAAGTAGGAGAAACCTGTTTCATTGTAAACGCAGACATATTATATCCACCATACGTAAGAACCAGCAAGAATACTATATTTATTAAACTAATTATTTTACCTGCATAAAAACTATTCCTGTCATTTAATTTTGATGTAATTACTGTAACACCTAAGTGAGATCCTTCTCTAAACGCAAGACTTAGTGTAATTGATGTTATCCAAATAAACATAAATCTACCAAGCTCATCTATAGCGGCAAAAGATGAACCAAAGGCATATCGAAGCACTACTTGAGTAAAGAGCATTGCTACTAAAAAAGTTAAAAATATAGTCAATAATACAAGAATGAATTTAGAAATATATTTATTCACTTTTTTAATCATATATATCTCCTTTATTTAGCAATTTCACTAATTTTTTCTAGCAACTCTTTGCTTGCAAATTCTTTTCTAACTGGTTCTGTCAATTCCATTAACTCAGCAAGCATTTTATCTGAAATGTTGCTCACAATAACACCATTATTAATCATCTCTTGAAGTGCTCTCTTATCATCTTCCTGGGATATTTTTCTCTGATAGTCCTTAGCTTCATTTGCAGCATCAATTATAATTTTTTGATATTCCGGGGATAATTTATTCCATGTCTTAAGGCTCATAACTACAGGTTCTGCCCCGTATTGTATCCTTAAATTATCAGAATAATAATCTTGAACTTCATTTATTTTATTCTCTAACATTATAGAGGGCGGGTTAAATTGCGCCTCTGCAGTGCCCTGTTGCAGTGCTATATACGTTTCATCCCAGGCTATCGATATGGGGCTTGTTCCTATGGATTCAAGTGTTGCTACTAATATTGGGCTTCCTGGAGTTCTAACTTTAAGCCCAGTTAAATCTTTCATAGATTTAATGTCATTCTTGCTATTACTTAGTCTTTTAAATCCTGTTTCCCAGTAAGCCAATAACTTAAGACCTACTTCCTGTAACTTTGCATCTAGTTCCATTCCAATAGAATCAAGAGTTTTATAGGCATGTTTGTAATCTTTAAACAAAAATGGCAGGTCAAATACGCCAATCTCAGGAACAAAACCTGTTAATATTGAAGGAGAATCCAGTACAATATCAACAACACCTAGCTGTGCTGCTTCAGTCATAGTTCTTTGATCTCCCAAAAGAGAATTCGGATAAATATCAATTTGTATATTACCATCTGTTCTTTTTTCAACTAATTCCTTAAAAAACAATGCACCCTTATGCCATGAATGGTTTTCACTGGACTTATGTCCTAGTTTTAATACCCTGGCTTTATTTTTACCTGTATTATCAGTACTTTTATTACTACCACAACCTACAGCTAATAAAGAAGTAAATAATACCAATAAGGCAATCTTATTTTTAGTTTTCATAAGATTCTCCAATATTATTTTAAAATCATCTATTCGTATCATCATTCCTAATAACTCTTTTAACTAACCTCTCTCTATCCTGCTATTATGGCAAATTGTATATCAAAAACAGTTCTTTCTGTTTCCTTGTATCCGTAAAAGGTTATTAACAATATTTAAAAGCATAAAAAAATCAATTAATGTATGTCTTTTTGCAGGAATTTAATTTAGTATTTTAAATATGTTAAATACAAATTAATATAATGGACTGCTTATGCGGTTTTTATAAAATATTATTTCTTTTTTTTTGTTTTTCAAATTTAAGGGACAAGTAAATATTAATATAATACTATTCATTGAATTAATTATACTATTTTACAACACCTAAGAATATCATTATCTGCCTTTTTATAGCATGGGATTATTTTCTTAATTTTAGATCAGAATATTTTCCTGAAAAAAGTTCATCATCATGAAGCTGACAGAGATAAGACTTATGCAGGAACCCGATAAATCATTTATCGTGTATCATGAAACGATGCCTTTCTCTCCCTGGCATTTTCACCCTGAATATGAGCTGGTTCTGATTGTTAAGGGCAAAGGTAAACGTATGGTTGGAGATCATATTGATCGTTTTAGCGAGAATGATCTTGTGTTTTTAGGTTCAAATTTAGCTCATGAGTGGCATTGTAATGAATCCTATTATAAACATGACGGGGCTTTTACAGGTGAGGGTATTGTAATACATTTCCTTCATGATTTTTTAGGGGAAAAATTCATGAATATACCCGAAAATGCTCCGCTTATTAATTTCCTTGAATTGGCTTCACAAGGATGTGAAATATATGGAAGAACAAAAAATGAAATAATCTACCATATGAATAATATACTTTCCCTGAACAATAATGACAGGCTTTATACCTTATTTAAAATATTGCATATCTTGTGTAAGTCAAATGAATATAATCTTTTAGCAAGTCCCGGATTTTCAGAACCTTTTAAAAAAGACAAGAATGATCCTCTTACAAAAGCATGGGAATATATTCTTACTAATTTTAACAAAGACATTAAAATCAAGGAATTACTTGACATTACGAATATGTCGAATACAACCTTCAGTTCATCCTTTAAAAAAACCTATCGTATGAATTTCAAAGCGTACCTGCTGAATGTCCGGATAGGTTATGCATGCAGGCTTTTATCGGAAGGAGTTATGACTATTGCTGAAATCGCATATGAATCGGGATTTGAAAACATCTCAAATTTTAACAGGCAGTTCCTGAGAATAAAAGGGATAACTCCTAAGGAATTTAAAAAAGAATATAATGTTTAGATGTTGATTCTACTTCGAAAAATCATTTCCCCCTAAATCCCCCAAGGGGGACTTTTTGCCAGCTACTAATTTTAAATGGCTCCCCATTCCATGTTGAACCTACTTTCCTCAAATGATTTAACAAAAAGATAATTTCTTCTTTATTTCGAGACAAGCGTCCATAAAGATCCCTACATCCACAGAATATGATATATACTGAACGCCAGCTTGCTGCCACATTTTGGCAGTATCCGGGGTGTCAGTGAAAGTTCCTGTAACCACTCCTTTCTTTATTGCACTGTCCACGATCAGTTTCATTTTATTTATTACTTCCGGATGAGTGATTTGACCGGGATAGCCCAGGGATTGCGAGAGATCATAAGGCCCGATAAATATGATATCAATTCCCTTCACTTCAAGTATTTCCCCGAGGTTAGCGATTGCTTTTTCTCCTTCCAGCTGAAGTATTACGAGTGCATTATTTGCCATGGAAAAGTATTCATTTCGCGGAACAGCTGTATATTTTGCGGCTCTGACAAACCTGCAGACGCCTCTTTCTCCGTCAGGATTAAACTTTGCTGCCTTGATGCATGACAGGGCTTCATCGGCGGATTGCACCTGCGGAATTTGCACACCACAGGCGCCCAGGTCAAGTGCACGTGAAATGGAAATATCATTTGAGTCTGATGTTCGTACAATGGGAGCTACACCGGCAATAGTGGCGGCACGTATAAGGTTTTGAAGATTTTCGAAAGAGACAGGACCATGTTCCATATCGAGAACAACAAAATCGAACCCTGCATATCCTGCAATTTCTACAAAAGCAGGATCGCCGGTTTTCATGAAGGGGCCGTAAACGGCTTTACCTGATTGTAATTTATTTTTAAAAGTGTTAAGCATGTCTGTGAAATTTTGTATTAATCTTAGAATTTTGTGAGTTAACTAAGATATTTATTATAATACTATTGTCCAAAAATAAATAATGTAAAAATCTTATACAACAACACAATTATTCTAATTCACCGCTTGTGCGGTTTGGAATTTGTAGATTACAAAACTTAAAAATAAAAGTCAAAATGCCATAATACAATACTATCTTTTATATTATGAACTGAGGGGCTGTCTCAAAAGACAAAAAATATTGTACCACAAAGGACACCAAAGCCAACACAAAGGGCGCAAAGTATTATTAATCAGGAATATAGACTTAGTGCCCTTTGAGTATACTTTGAGTCCTTAGTGGTAAAAAACACTTATGAGACGGCCCCTTCAGAAAATTAAAAAAACTGTCTCAGCGCAATTATCCCCGTATATGTAATAAAACAGGCAAAAATCAAAGCGCTGATCAGTCCGATATTCAGTAATAATCCTGCTTTATGTGAACCCATTTCCTTTCTATTGTTTACCAGGATAATAATAGCGGCAATAACAAAAGGTAAAACAAATACTGCTGAAACCTGTGTTGCAATCTGAGCAATGATAGGGTTGGCGCCTAAAACAGGAACTGTCAGTCCAATTAAAGCAGCAATTGCTGTTAATATCTTAAATTGGTTTGATTTGGTATCCAATTCTCCTTTCTTAAAATCAGCGATCAGTAAAGGAGCAACCATTAAAATGGGAAATACGGAAGACAATCCGGCACTCATTGCTCCAACTATAAAAATAGCCACAGCATATTTCCCGACCAAAGGTTCAAGTGTATATACCATATCCAGGACCTTATGTATTACTTTCCCTTCATAAAACAGTGCTCCTGTGGCGGTAACCATGATAGACCCGCTGATAATAAACATCAGGATAGCGGAGACCAGGGCATCTCTGGATTGTTCCCTGGTATTGTATATGCCCCAACCCTTGCCTTTCATTAGCAGGGGTCTTACTACGAAGGTAGGTGCAGCCATTGTTGTACCAACGAAAGCAGCTACCATTAGTTTTCCTCCGGGTACTTTTGGTATAGAAGGGATAAAACCTGTCATGATAGCCTCTGCAGGAGGAAGAACAATAAACATGGAAACAATGAATGATATACCCATAATGGTAACAAAAATCACCAGGATTTTTTCAAAAAATGAATATTCTCCTACCAGGAGCATAGCGTATAATAATACGATCATAAATACAGCTATTCCTAATACAGGCCAGTAACTTTGATGATTATCAGAGGGAAAAAATAAAAGAAACAATTCAAAAAGAGCATTGGAAGTCAACCCTAATATTCCTGAAAGACATGTCCATTGAGCCAATACGACACCAATAATAATAATTATAGCCAGAATATTTCCATACCTGATTTTTTTTCTTACGCTATGCATAGCTGTATCACCGGTTACAACAGCATATCTTCCAAAGGCTTCCATTAAAATCCAGGAGAAAAATACACTGAGGAACAATACCCAGAGGAGTTGCATACCAAATTCACTTCCGGCTTTGGCCATTGAAGTAACACTGCCTGTTCCGATGGTATAACCTATGCAAAATATTCCCGGGCCGACAGCCAGCATAAGTAGCCATATTCGTTTAAAAATCGATATTTTCATTAAATAAATTATTATTTCTGTTATTTGGTTTTCCCACCTTTACTTACCACTTGTCTGTGTTGAAATACTTCTATCATTTTTATGTCAGAACAGGGAATTATGTCCTCTTCCTTAAAACTGGTCATTAGAATTTCCTGGTCTTTTATGCGATTATGATCATAAATGATATAAATATTCCCATCTTTTGTTTGCTGTCCATCCGGATATGCTATTCCGGTTCTTTCATCAAGTAACAAACCCTCTGACCACGAATAACCATCGTCCCGTGAAATGAATGCCATTAAATGTGAACGTCCAGTTTGCATGTTTACAGGGCCGTGTTTCACCAAAATAAGATTTCCGGAGTTAAGTCGGCGGATAAAAAAACGTGCGCTGGGGTGCTGAATATTAGAAGGTGTAAGAGGACTCCAGTTTGCTCCCCGGTCATTTGAAATACTTTCCCCGATACCATACCTCGTACGTACCAGCATCCATAACGATCCGTCTTTTCTCTCCACTATCATATGTTCATCATAATGCCGCACCTCCTGTGGAACATCCACTGCACCTCTTACTTCCCATGTTTTTCCATGGTTACAGGAAACAACCATTTGTGCGCTACCCTTTGTCAACCTCCAGATAGAAGCAGGAAGCGCCCATGTTCCATCAGATAATACTGTGGGTTTACACATCATCACTCCATCGGTAAGTCTCTTTGGTTTTGACCATTCTGGTGTATTTTTATCCGGATTTTTGATGGTTAAAGCCCAGACTCCTGCTGATGTTCCTTCAGTAATCAATGACCAGGTTACTGAGGTTGGAGTGGCCTGAGCCCAGAAAATCCAAAGTTTTCCATCCGGATCAATCCATACTTCAGGATCAAATGCTCTTGCCGGACCTGATCCATCAGGATCAATAGCCAGCACTTCTTCCCAGTTCTTACCTCCGTCACCACTGGTAGTCACAACTACATAATTATTGAGGTTCTCTCCGGGGGTGATACCTGCATACCACACAGCCCACATACGACCTTTCTCTGTGACAGCAAGGCTTGGAATGCCGGTGAATTGTCTACCCTCTGACTTGTAATTTGTATTAGTGGCAGGATTACTGATTATCTGTGGAGAATTTAAGTATGACTTGTCCTCCTGCGCAAAGGATAAAGAGTTTGAAAGTAATAACAATGCACTTAGTCTGCAACCTATTAGGAAAAGTTTGATGTTTAATTTCACGGGAATGTGTTTTTTAGTAAAAACTTTTTTTATATAAATGTGCTGAATTAAGAAGAGTATTTCAACAGCTTAAAATTCTACTAATCTGATGTTAATTTCTCATTATTTTATTTCAAATTTTCCACTAAGGTGTATTTTTTCAGATGAACTTCCAACCATCACTTCAAACATTCCCGGTTCAACAACTGGTTCCAGATGTCTGTCAAGTAAAGATAAATGTTCAGGGGTGAGTTTGAATTGAACTGTTTTTTTCTCTCCTGGGATAAGGTTTATTTTTTCAAATCCTTTGAGTTCCTTCACTGGAGTTGACATCGAACTGATCAAATCATTAATATATAATTGCACAACTTCTTTTCCTTCCTTATTCCCTGTATTTTTTACATCCACTGTTACAAAAATCTCTCCTGCCTGCCCTATTTCTTCAGGAGTGATTTGCAGATTGCTGTATTCAAATGTTGTATAGCTCAATCCAAATCCGAATTCCCACAATGGCGAAGCAGACATATCTACATAACCTCCACGGCTTATCCAATAAGCTTTTGAAGGGCTATAATTATAGAACATGGGTAATTGGCCAACATGTCGGGGAACTGATATTGGCAAACGTCCATCAGGGTTGTAATCTCCAAACAAAATATCAGCAATAGCATTTCCACCCTCTTCTCCGGGAATCCACGCTTGAACAATTGCGGGTATATTTTCCGCTGACCAACGTATGGATAATGGTCTTCCGTTTATCAATACTAAAATCGTTGGAGTTCCTGTAGAGTAAACAGCTCTGATGAGGTCTTCCTGAAGGCCTGTCAAATCTAAATTTGCAACATCACGCCCCTCCCCATTGGTTCCAATTATCTTTCCCTGACTATCTTTAGCTACACGTTCATTCTCTCCGACAACAATTATGGCTGCATCAGCTTTTTTAGCAATTTCAGATGCCTTTCGAATTTCATTATACCCACTATTAATAACATCACAACCTTTTAAATAAGTTACTCTTGTTTTTGGTGACACTTTACTTTTTACTCCATCCAAAACTGTAACTATTTCCTGGGTAATGATACTTGATACATAATCACCTAGTTGATTCCTTTCATCATCTGCATTGGGACCTATAATGGCAATAGATTTAATATTTTTATTAAGTGGCAGAAGATTATTTTTATTTTTTAACAAAACAATTCCTTCACGGGCTGCCTGAAGTGCAAGTTCACGACTCTCTTTTGTATTGCTTTCTTTTTCAGCTTTTTCAATGTCAACATATGGATTTTCAAACAAACCCAACAGAAATTTTGTCCTTAAAATACGTCTTACCGATCTGTCAATGGTTTCAGTAGCAACTTTCCCCTCCATGACGTTTTCACGCATTAAATTTAGATACGCTGCGTCAAGGTATATACTTGCGTCAACTCCCGCTTTTATAGCCAGTTCACCAGCTTCTTTTCTTGTTTCTACAGTATTTTCATATAACAGAGTATAAAATCCAGCGCCCTCTTCCAGGACAAAACCCTCAAATCTCAGCTCCTCACGTAGTATTGTTGTAAGAAGTTTTTCAGATCTATGTGTAGGTTCTCCATCTATAGCGGGGTATGTAGCCATAACTCCTAAAGCGCCTGATTTTGTTATCCCCTCAATCCATGGGGGAAGGAATACCTCTCTTAATTTTCTTTCAGAGATTTCCATTGCACCTCTCTCGAGTCCACCAAATGGCTCACTTTGCCCGGGAAAGTGTGTTAACACAGCTATTGCTTTATCTTCAGAAGATAATTCCGAAATATATTCTCCCTGGACACTTTTCACTATGGTTTTTGCTATTTGAGAACATAAATATGGGTCTTCACTATATCCTTCCATGTTTCTTCCGAGCCTGGGGTCCCTGTTTGGTTCAATAACAATAGTACATAAACCATGGGCTCCACGGGATCTCGCTTCTTTTGCCACAACAGAATACAATTTACTGACCAGGTTCATGTTCCAGGTACTTCCTATTGCAAGCCCCTCCGGAAATACAGTTCCTCCTGGAGCCATTAATCCATGCGTTCCTTCTTCGATAAAAAGTAGAGGTATTTTAAGACGTGTTTTATTAATAGCGATCTTTTGAAGTTCGTTAATTAATTCTGCCTGATTCTTTGGCCCTGTTTCTCCTTTGATATTATTCATTTCTGCCACACAGAAAAAACCACCTGAGGGTCCGATATCGGGCACCAATTCACCTGCTGCAAATTTTCTGGCTGCATCATGCGAATCAATACCTTCAAGATATTCCTTTAACCAGGGTAAATTCCGATCGAAAAGACGTATAGCCGGGATATTTAACTGTCCAATTTTTTCTTCGAGTGTCATTTGGGAAATCAGGTCTTCAACCCTTTCCTCAATTGATTGGTTAGTGTCAAGATAAACTGGTTTCTGTCCATATAAAACAATATTAAAAATAAGGGTGAAAGTAAGAGTAAATATTACTCTTTTTAATTCCTTTATTAAATCCATAGTTATATCTTTAAATGATTTTCTGCTTTCATAATTTTCTTTTTTTTGCATTATATATCTTCGAAGTACATTTTAAAAGTTTAATATTTAAATTGGATCTGTAAATAAAGCAGGTGTAAGTTATTTCACAAATTCAATTAAATAAGGCATTAAGAACTCTGCATATCGCATAAATCCCAAATCAGTATAATGGACCCCGTCAACCGTTGCTTCATTATCAGTTCCAATCATACCCTTGGAAGATATAATTTTAATATTCTTTTCTCCCGATTTAATTAACTGGTCAAAAACTTTGTTCAAGGCTTCGTTTTTCTCTATGATGTTATTTTGAGACTGTAAATCAAATTGAGCTTTTGGAAAAATTGGATTTTCAATAAAGATAACAGGAATATCAGGTGATCTTTCTCTTATCAATCGGTAAAACTTTTCTGTTTTTTCTTCCACTTGCTGAGGATTTACATTGGGAAGAAAATCAAGAATAATTGCAGAAGCATCATGCCCTGAAATTAATTCTGCAATTTCATAATCTAATCTGCCATTATCACCAAATCCAAGGTTAATAAACTCAATATTTAACCAACGGGTTAAAATATTAGTGAGTGCCATTCCAGGACGGGACGCACATCCTCCTTGCATAATGCTTGTCCCATAGCATATTATCGGTTTATTACGATTGGGGAGATTCAGCTCAGGTTGACAAATTAACGATAAAGAATCAATACCGATTTCAAGAGAAGTCACACCATCAAATAAAGGTAAAAAAAGCATAAATTCTCGCATCTTATTGTCCATATTGGAAACTATCATTGCCTGATTTGTTTTACCCGTTGGACGGGCTGAATTAACAAATACCCATTTATTATTTTCAAAAGCATAAAGATCCAATCCTTTTATTCCTATAAATGCCATGTGATTCATAACATGGTCCTTGTATAACTCCCATTTTGCAGCAATCTGAGTTGAATTGGAACGAAATCTGATCGAGAGTCCTGCTGTATTCTTCCCCTTATTCCATAAGGGTGAACGGGAAATATCTTTTAGATATCCAGGAAGTCTTTCATACAGGGTTTCGGTATCCGATGAGATTTTCCCTAATAAGGGATAATTTTCAAGGTTGTAGAATACCAATTGCGCATCAATTCTAATAACAATAAAGAATAAAAGATTTATTAAGATAATTTTTTTCATTGTAAAATATTTTTTTAAAATCAGAGTAACTCCTATTTCCTTAGTGTTCATCTTTCTTAATTTTATTATTGTCTGCATGCATAAATAAAATGTTCAGCTGCAGTTTCAATTTCAACATCTGTTGAATTAATATTAATACCCCATCCTGCTCCAGGGCCTGGCATAATAACCTCCTTTTTTATTTAGAATTATATTATTTTGAATTTTTAGAACTCATTTCTCCCTGAAAATATCCAACAACTGCTTGAGTCAGATCTTTAGCGGCTGAAGGGGTAAACACAGAAATTCGTGTTTCGTATCCCTCATGGTTCCACTCTTCTTCTGACGGCAGATAACCAAAAGTCCCGTTAACATATCCGAAATAAAAAGTATATGGAAAAGGAGAACGTTCGCGAATCTCATTTGATATTTCACAAAATAATTCAACAGGTGCACTCCATATAGCTATATCTTCATTTATCTTCAGGAAACGGATAGGTAACTTCACAAATTCCAAACCGGAATCAGTAACACGAGTATATTTATTTAAATCCTGAGGCCATTCCAACCCTGGTTTCCTCGGAGTTTCAACAATTAAAGACCTTAAAGAAATTGTTACATTAGAAGTGGTATAATTCATTTTATTATACGCTTCAAGTATTTTATCTCCTAAAAGCACACGAAACTGACTTAAATGTCCGGATTTTGGATTTGGGTATACACTATAAATGGGGGCAAGATTACCCTCTGCTCCATTTATAAACAGGAGCGGTACCCCTATTTTCTGTTCCACATATTCAGAAACTATTCCTGGTGCATCTCCACTAATTTCCAGGTTATCTGCACCCAGAACCGTCCCATGAATAGGGTAATTAGCTATAATTACAAGTGGGGATCCATCTTCTTTATCAATTCTCAGTAACCCAATCCTGCGATCAACTGCTCCATCCGGATTCATGCCCAGAGATGCTTTGCCGTCAACATCAATGGCACGTCTGTTAATATTTGCCTGTGAAAAACCCCAGCCGGCACCAAGCCTGGCAGGAACCAGATTCTGACGAGCTACAACTATTCCATTAACCAACTTATTTAAAATCAAATTACAATAACTTGTATCAATGTCCTGTTTAAAACGTTCCGGCATAAACATCCTTATTATTCCCGGATCACCACTAACGGGGGCTGAATGAGTATGAGTATATGACCACCAGAAGTTTATTGGTTTGACACCTAATTTTTGAAATAGAATTTCTGAAACATAATCATATCTGACTGGTGATAAGCTTCCTAAATCAGAAGATACCAGTATAAATTGGTTTCGACCATCATCTAATACAACAATCCGGTGATAAATGGAATCATGAACACCAACCGATGTTCTTTCTTTATACCCATGCATCCGTTGCGGATTATCTGGTGTAATATTGACTTTAACTACAGATGCACGAAATTGATGAATTTGTGAATCTTTTTTTGTATTAAGTTGTTGGGCAATTAAAATATTGCTTAACAACATAAGGTAATACACAAATAAAATAGAAACAAAATGATACCTCATAATGTTATAGAATTTATGAGCATTATTAATACTTTCATTGTACTATTTATTATTTCATGATTTCATTCCTGTTTTATTTGATTCAGCATAAGAATTGCTTCCTCAACCATTTTTTCACCTGATCCGGGAGCTAACCGTGAATTAACAGGTTCATAATCTCCTTCTGTAAAAGCTTTACGAGTGGGTACGTAACTAATGGAAGAATTAGCTAACTCTATAATCATGGTATTTTTAAATGGTGAATGTTTTTTAAGGTCAAGCCCCAACTCGACAAAGATTTCCCCTGGCATAGTAACAATTACGGTCTCGTCTGTAAGTTGAAATACCTGAATCTCAACAGGTAAAGTCCAGGGGGCACCTGAAACAGATGGTGCTATTGCTTCCCTTTGACGCATTAACTCGAGATTCAGAATCTTTCCTCTGCGAAATTTTGATCTGTACTCACTTTCAGGGTAAAGAGGCTCTGTGCTTTCTTTTGCCCAATGAAGCTCATCTTTAGTAAAATCCTGGAGAGGAAGAAAAATTGTTCTCGAAAGGATATTAAGTCTTGCGGGTTGCTTTTTTTCATTGGGAAAAGTCGTCTCGATTGCATTAGCCAAGCCTTTGGCGACTTTTCCCATTCTTATTTGGCGATCTTCAAAAGGCTGCGTCTGATCCCTCGCATTGATATCGCCACAAGGTCCAGTTCCAAATATAGAAACGAACTGTTCACCGAAAATTTCTTTAAGATTATTCTGCAGATGAAAAGGATAATCTGCACTGAAAACAGCTCCCGGGGTATTTGCATAATGACTTGCAAAAACGGTCAGGGAAGCATTAAACGTTTCCTGATCTATAGGTCTGAATAAAACAAAATGTACATCAGGATCATTAGGCCCTGCAGGGCATACTATCTGCGGATTCAGGTTACCGGGATTCATGATTACACGCCCGTTTTTCATCAAATATCTTCGATTGAAAGAAATACCTGGTGCTTTTCCAATTCCTGATATTATTTCAACCTCCTGTAACTGGTCATTAGATATAACTATTGCCTCTGTCATTTTGCTGATCAAATCAGCAATATAACTTTCCTGATCTTTCTCTATCAGCTTTTCAGCTGCTTTTAGACTGGTATATTCATATAGCTCTTTTGCAATCTCATGATGATTAGGCACATGATGAGTATGTGTGGCGGTAACACTAATATGTTGGAATGGAATACCTGTTTGTTTCGAAGCAAATTCACGAACCAGCCTGCTCAGATCCCTATGTATCATGATTAAATCACAGATGAGAATTGCCCCCTCTACATTTCCTTGTTTAAAGACTAAAGCTTTTGCATATAATGAATCCAATACTCCAGTACTGTTCTTCCCTTCATAATGCAGATAACCTACAGGCGGTGTAATATTCACTACTGCAACACCAACTTTAAGTGGTTCAGTCTGATCCCTTTGACAAGCTGTAAATAAAATTATTATTGCAATTAAAAATATATAGGAGTTATAAGGGATCAGATTATAAAAAAATAATCGATGTTTAATGCTCAACAGATGTGGTAAATTAATACCACCCGATAATCGAATTACTATACTTTTCATGAAAATAGCAAATATTTTATTTTTTTATGTATTTTCTATTCTTTCTTTTTTCTTTCCCTGGAAATTTTATCAATGAATTCAAGGATAATAAATGATGCAGGTTCCTCCATTTCATGGTTGAATCCCTGTAGTTCATATAAGAATGTTTTTTTATGCCCATTGATTTTCATCATACGTGCCATATATGCATTTTCCTCATATCTTCCTAAAAATTCCAATTCTCTGTCACCTGTAATTAAGACTAAAGGTGGAGCATCTGCCCGCACATGAAACAGTGGAGCATATTCATCTATTACAGGTTGTTTTGAAGAGATGCCATTTTCTTCACGTATTTTAAAATGTGTGATCATATGACCGCTTAGAGGAATTATACCTGCAATTTTATCAGCATCTACATTATATTCGGCCAACCATTTTTTATCTAATCCAATCATACCGGCAAGATATCCTCCGGCTGAATGTCCTGAAACAAAAATCAGTTCAGTATCTCCACCGTAATTTTCAATATTATTAAAAACCCATGCAACAGCTGCTGCTGCATCTTCAAGATAATCGGGGCATTTTGCCTGAGGATACATTCTGTAATTTGCATTTACAATACATATCCCGCTTTCTTTTAATAAGTGAGGATATTCCTCCGTCTTATCCCCTCCCCTCAAACCCCCTCCATGAAACCATACTACTGTGGCAAAACCTTTTTCATTTTTCGGAAAATAAATATCCAACATACATTTATCACGTTTATACTGACCCATCTGCGTTACAGAGTCATTGTAATAAGGAATATCTGATTTGGTATTATATGGAATATCTGCTCTTGTCCGATACCTTTCGTAGTATTGTGAAAAGCCGCTTATTCCCAATCCTGTTAATAAAATAAACAATAAAAATTTTTTCATGATTTTCACATTTCTATTTATCCAATAAAGCAAGGTTTGTTAACTTATTTTAATTATTTTATACTTTTAAAAATATTTTCTGCTTATATAAGAAGTATAAGAAAAGCCATTTAACAATAAGGATACATAACGCCATAAAAACAGGTTTGAATGAACCTAAGTCATCGACAAATCCATATACAAATACATTAACGATAACACCAAAATTAAATAGTGCAGAGACTACATAGATGGTTATTGAATTTAAACCAACAACAACAAAAGGGAACGCCCACTTCTTATAGCCTTTAACATCAATAATCCAGTAAAATGTGCCTAGTAGAATAGAACTTATCCCAATAGTAAGCATTGCATAAGAACTGGACCATAGGCGGAAGATTATTGGAAAGGAGAAATTCCATAGCAGGGCAATTATTATACTTGCTAAACCACCTAATAATAAACCCAGGACTTTTTTATCTGATTGATTGGAGGTTCTTAACCAGTGACCGGCAAGAACACCCGTCAGACATACTGCAATTGATGACATCTGTTGAAGTATACCATCTTCATCATAAAATACATTGCCCATTCTACCGGGTAAAAGTAACTGATCAATATATGTATGCAGATTCCCCTCAGGTGTTATTATGCCGGGGCCATAACCCGGAACCGGTATAAACATCATTAGCAGCCAGTATAAAACCAGTAAAGATCCGGCAATAACAGCCTGCTTTTTAATGTTCGTGTTCATCACAATCACTGCTGAAAAAAAATAGGCGATAGCAATGCGTTGTAATACCCCGGTATATTTGATATTTGAAAAATCGAATCCTAAAAATCCACTAACGATCATGCCAAGCATAAAAAGTATAAGGCTACGTCTTATAATATGGATAAACAATTTTTTACGGGCAGCAGATCCTTCCTGCAATCTCCTGCTCATTGCAAACGGCATACTCACTCCCACCATAAAAATAAACAGGGGGAAGATCAGATCATACGCATGAAATCCAGCCCACTCCGTATGATGACATTGGTTTGCTAAATAATTAAAAACTGAATTATCTGACCACTTTGGAAGTACCTGGAATATTTTTGCGATACCAACGAGAAATAACATGTCCAATCCGCGAAGAGCATCCAGTGACAAAAGTCTTCCTTTTGGAAAAGTTTCAGTAATATTTATATTACCCATAATATTAACTCCTTAGTTAAAAAATTTCTCCACATCTTATAATATTCAGGTTAACTTCTTACAATAATTTATTATAACCTTCTATAACTTATTAACAGCTCTATTAGTGAATTTATCAGGAATAATGAAAATTATAAGCTTTGAAGCAAAGAATCCATAAAATTAAAATCTTTTCATTGCCCTTCCGATTTGGGCTATTGCTTCTTTATGTCTGTCGAGGCAAGGAGCAAGTGTAGGTCTCCATGGAGCCATCATAAAACCTAACAATCTTGAAGGATCTATAAACTTCTTACAATAATCCACAATTGCTTCCATATTTTGATCATTAAAATGGTTACTTCCTGTCGGTATCTGATCATATCCATGTACTTCCAGTTCACTAAACATTCTAATAGCTGATTTCCAATATTCACTCAAATTAGCGTTTATATCAAACTCTGAACCATAATACCAGTTACTTTGAAGTACAGATTTAGGCATCTTTCTGAAAAAAAGATCCTGATGTTCCCATGCGTAATCCGACCATACCCATGAACGAACACCTTTCTTTTCTACTTCACTGATATATGTATATAGATCGCCCCACCACAGGTCATTTTGACGTGCTACTACGAGATCCTGCTTTTGATTTGTACGTTCTTCGTCCATACCTAATTGGAAAAAACGCGGTTTATCAAATAATTCTATTACTTCGCCAATAAGATCGCGGCATACAGTATAATAGACATCTGTTGAAACCATTCTTGAATATTTACCTAACCAGATGTCATGAGTTGTGGAAAAATTAAGTTTCGGGATAGGTTCCAATCCCAGTTTACGCATCTTAGACAGTTCAGATCTTAACTTTGCAGGTGTCCATGCATTATTAACAGCAATTTCAGGATGACTTTCATATTGAACACCATCTCCCAGATCGATAACCACCATATTCATCCCTATAGCTGCCATCTCCTTTAACAATGCATTCCATGTTGTATCATCAAAAGTAAGGTTTGGTCTGTAGCCATGCGCCCATTCCCTGGCCTCCTGGCATGTGTTGCAATTATAATCTTCGTCTCTGTATTTTAAGGGCACACTATCTCCCCACATATTATAGCTCAGGTGCAATAAATTTGCCCAAATCATCTTTTGATCTGATCTTTGTTGTGGGAAAAGAACTGATGGAATGCTACTCACAATACCTGCAGCTGCAACTTGTTTGATAAAATTTCTTCGACTAGTCATTTTATGTTATAATTTCAAATGAATAATTATTTTTTGGATAATAATACAATTTTGTCATCACTTAAAACTTGCAAACAGTTCAAGCAATTTTGCCGTTATTTTAATAGATGCTTCCTTCTCGACACGGTTTGTTCCCATCCATGTTTCATAGCCACCAAGTTCGTGTTGTTTTGGGGTTGGTAAATACCCATAACTTCCGTTTGCCAGTTCAATAGTAAATGTTGGTTTAAAAGGGCTCTTTGCTTTAATTTCCAGGCCAGTCTCAGCAAAAGTTTCAAATGGTATAGCTGCCACACCCAAATCGCCAATCCGGAAGGTCTGTAGTGTGATGCCTATTTTGTCAGGCCATTCCAATAGCTGAAGAATTCTTTGGGCATATACTCTTTCATTCGGATGTGCCAGTTTTACAGTATCAGGTAGAGCTAAAACATATTTTGCCCGTTTTATCATCTCCCTGTCAGGTTTACGTACTTTGAGCAATATTTCATCGCTGGCAGCCTGTAATAACGCCCAGTCGTAAAATGGAACCGAATTATAAACACGTAATACCTCCTGTGCAATATTATCAGCAACAAGTCGAGCTTTTGCGTAAGGTGGGTATTTTTCCGCTGGTCCCAAGTAGTTAATACTGGTAACATCTCCGGAAGTACCGTTTGACATTATCCCTACAAAAGGGGGATCCTGCCTGTCTGCTTTTAACAACTCCTGGATTCGGTCAGCAAAGATTGCAAAGTAATCTGCTGAAATATGTCCTTTAGGAAAACGCCCAACATAATGGAGTGAGTAGTTTGCGAGTATGGCTATTGGCATCCCGTCTGTTGACTTAACTGCTATAAACGATACATCAGGATCCGGTTTACTGGCCGGTTCGAGCATATCGGGATTGCCTACACCCGGATTCATTTTTACTTTATCCTTCCCTCCAAACGGATTTATCGCAGGCGACTCAGGTTTCATTATCCACCTGCGGACAAAGACATGATCAGGAACGCTTCCAACTCCCCATCCTATACTGGCTGGCTCCATATTATAAAGTGCAAGTCTGACTACATCGACAAAACGTCTGATAAGAAAATTCTGATAATCATCAAATGGTTTCTTATCAACCCATCCTTTAGGTTTATCACCTGCTCCCTTTGCATTTGTAGCAGAGTGGGTATGAGTGGCTGACATAAGGACGTTCTCAGGAGGAATTTTCATCTCCTCAAGAATCAGTCGTTTGGTTTCATCTACTAAATCCTGAGTAAGTCCAATAACATCTACAATAATAAATATCAATTTAGTTTTTCCATCATCAAGTGCAAGGCAACGGGCATGAAGTTCGTCATGAATGTAGATTGCCGGAGGCGGTGTTCCAAAATTACCAACTATTCCCCCCCCTAAAAATGGAGTTATATTACTAGTGGCAGCACCTGCCCTGAATATATTTTCAGTTTTATTACCTTCTTTAGTTATAGAATCGGTTCTTGCTTCAATTGATTTGATGATACCAACAGACAACAAAAACATTAAAATACAACTAAAAAAACGAGTGTGACATTTAAAATTTTTCATGACTATTTTTCATTTAACTGATTCAAATTCTTTTTCCCAAAGATCGTAATAACTAACAAGTTGAATATTTTTCATTTTTATTATCTCTTTAGTTTCGGGAGCACATAATAATTCGGTTACACCAATCCCTTGTGGATCAGCAAGACCCGGATGCACAACAGTTAGCCATTGGCCAGGTTTAAGATTGGTCAGAATATCATAAAATAATTGTCGTTTCTCTTCATCTAATGCCGGGGCAGCATAATAAGCAATCTGTCCATCTGGTAATTTTTGAGATGGCCAACTTTCCGAAGCAATCGTTATCCGTTTGTATCCATAGATATCTCCCTCCTTATTAGAACCTTCTTTAACCTGACCATATATAAGTTTTTCTTCATCGCAAACTTTAATGATTATATCCCGTACTATTTGAGGGACGTTTCTGTGAAAGTCTATATAAACAACATGTAATCCTTTTGACATTACCTTCCCAACCTGTGCTCTTATCTCTTTTTCTATTTCTTCGGCCTTAGGTTTTGCTTTTTCCAATTGTTCACGATTCTCATAAAAGAAACCATTAGGATTTACAATACTTGGGACTTCATTGGGGGATAGGACAGGACGTTCTCTTGTGCCAAGAAGGGTAATATGAATTCCAACGGTTAGAGTTGGATTTTCCTTACACAACCTGACTGCCTCTTCAAAAAATGCAGAACCTGGCATTATACCTGCTGAAGTAACAATACCTTCCTTATGTGCTTTGATAATAGCCAAATTCACATCATAGGTTTTTCCCATATCATCTGCACGTACAAGAAGCTGGATGGGTTGTTGTGCTATTGTTAAAGTCGCAGGAAAAATCAGGGACATTAACAAGATATTAATAAACGATTTTTTTCTATAATCTCTTTTAAAATTCATTTTTTCAACCACCATCACCATAGTTACAAATTAAAATTTATTGAATATTATATTCTGACATTTGTTTGAAATAAATCCTTTTTTTCAAAAATTTCCTTTTACAAAAAAGAATTACTTTTCTTTCATTTAATACCAACGGTATAATAAAAGATTGAAATTAAAACTCAACGTTACAAAAGAGAAGAAATCTGTTTTTTCGAAATTTTAATCTTTATTGGGAAACAGTAGCATTTTAAAATAACATTAAATGCCAAAAATTGATATTAATAATGAGCCTGAGAATACTCAAGCTCATTATTATCTTTTATCCCCGATCATTCCCAACCCGGATTTTGTACAACCAGCGGATTCAATGCTATTTCCTGTGTAGGTATTGGTCGAAGATATAGTCTGTCATTCCAAACTCTTGTGAATCCAGGATTTAAGACTTTATAATTATTCCCAGCTTTAGGATCACGCGCTCCCCTGTAAGTAAGAGGATCTTCAAGCCTTTTTCCAGCCTTCCATCGCATCAAATCCCACCACCTAATTCCTTCGGCACTTCTTTCAATACGTTGTTCGCGACGGATTTCATTAATAAGCGGGGTAACCGGAACTTCCCAAATTGGCCAATCAGGGTCAACAAATCCGACATCAACAGTAAGATGGGGCATATTTACACGATCTCTTAGAAGGTTAATAGTTTTGTCTAAAACTTCTTGTGTACATTCCCCCAACTCAGCTTTGGCCTCAGCATAATTTAGCAATACTTCTCCGTAACGGTAAATAAAAACATCAATTACGCCTTGCATAGATAGATAATCCCTCTCATAAGGTGAGAAGCCTTTTAATATATAATAACTTGTAGGGGAACCTGTATTGACAAACTCCGGCATCTTCTTATAAGTAATCCTCCCATCCTCATAAATTCTCCAGGGACGATCAGGTGTATAGATAGATTGTTTCATGCGGGGATCCCGGTTAACAATTTCATCTCCCCATACGGCATCACCATTATATAAAGGACTAAGAGAAATGGGCAAGCCATCTGTACAAAGATAAGACTTCACATAATCTTTACTATACCCCGTTGCAGCTGCAGTAGCTCCACGGGTAAAATTATGCATAAGCTTGTCTTTAAGAAAACGTTGAATCATAACTCCTTCCGGATTACCTTTTAATTCATACTGAACAAACAGATCGAAAAAATCCTGATCAGGCTTACCTGTTTTATATATGGAAAAGAATCCTGAATTGATAATGCTTTCACAAGCACTGGCAACTTCCCTTAATATAGGCTCATGATCTCCTAGGCTATGATATTTTCTGAATGTTCCTTCAAACAAGCATGCCTCTGCTTTAAAAGCAAGCGCAGCATACTTAGTCAATCGTTCGTTAGTAGATACTTCTGGTAGATAAGTTATTGCAAAATCCAGATCCTCAAGAACATGAGCAAAAACTAATTTTCTTGAATCCCTGGGTTTGTATAACTCTTCCGAATCAATATTTAAATCCTTATCAATCCATGGAACATCACCAAAACTTCTTATCAATGTAAAATAATAGAAAGCTCTAAAAAAATGTATTTCAGCTTCAGCTGCTTTAATTAAATCAGTGCTTTGTAACTTGTCAGCTATTCGGACAAGGGCAAAATTACATTTTCGTATTGGAAGCCAATCACTTTTAGCCCATCCACCTCCTGTACTTGGAACTGTATATGAATCCCAGGTGTAAGAGTCACGGGTTGGACTTCCCTGATTATCTGAATTGTTATCAATGCGAAGAAGATAGGTCCAACCTTGTAAACCACCTTTCAATTCTAAATCAATATAAAATTGATTTGCATACATATATATATCAGAAGCAGAATTCCAATATGTTGCATCATTGATTCTATCTAATGGATACCTTTCCATAAAATCGTCATTACAAGCAAGAACAGTAAATAACGAAATAAGTATTATGATATTTAGATTTTTCATATATATAATAATTATTAGAAATTAATATTTACACCGAATGAGTAGGATCGATATATAGGATAAGCATCTGCACCAGTTGTTTCAGGATCAGCAATTTTTCCAATTATATTATTAATTTCCCACAAATTGTTACCCGAAAAATATACTTTTATTCTTTCCATCATTATTTTTTGTGTTAAACTTTTGGGGATTGTGTATCCCAATGTTAATTGCTTTAATCTTAAATAGGCGGCATTTTGTAAAAATCGGGTTTGAACTGCGGTTACATCTGTCCCATCCTTATATAAAGGTCTCGGGAAAAAAGCATCCGGATCTTCTGGTGACCACCAATCGGTGAGAATCTTGTTTATAGAATTCCATTCATCTCTGTATATCTTAATCCAGAGGTTTTCATTTAAAACCAGGTCACGTTTAGCAATTCCCTGAAAAAATATTTTTAAATCAAATCCTTTCCATTCTACCTCTGATATGAGACCATAACTGTAACGCGGGGTATTGTTTCCAATAATTTTCTGATCGCCGGGATCATCCAGAGTGCTTAAACCTTTTGAGATTACAGAATCCCCATTAAGATCAACAAAATAAAGATCACCTGCACCACGTTGTCTTGTGGCAATATTATTCTGGTTTAAAGTTGCCGCTGCAGAATCTGTCTGAAAAATACCTCCAGTGACTAATCCCCATATATCACCAATATTTTTTCCAACATAGTAATTACTAATAAGGCCAACCGGATTGCTAAATTTTGTGATAGTGGAGGTATTATCTGATAATAAAATTTGAACACTCCATTTCACCTGGTCAGTTCTTTGTTTCCACATAACAGAAAGATCGAATCCAGTGGTTCTCAAATCAGCAGCATTTGTATTAGGTTCACTAACAGCTAAAACAGCGGGCAGGGTAACTGATTTAGTAAGCATGTCTTTAGTATCTCGTCTGTAAAAATCGACTGACGCGCTTAATCTGTTATTTAACATTGCAAGATCAACACCAACATTACTTTGCGTAACTGTCTCCCACGTGAGAGTTGGGCTTACCAATCCCGGAGCTATCACCGTCATTGGTTTTTCTCCGCCTAAAAGATATAAAACTTCAGCTGAACTATATGATGCAATGTACGGATAATAACTTGTAACATTCTGATTTCCTAAGCTACCATAGGATAATCTTAATTTCAACATATCAAATGCACTTTTTAAAACTGCCAGATATGGTTCATTATCCAAACGCCATCCTAAGGATGCAGAAGGAAAAAATTTAAAACGGTCATCTTTAGGAAATTTTGAGGTACCATCATACCGACCATTAAATTCGAAAAAATACCGGTTATCAAAAATATAGTTCAACCGACCAAATGATCCCCTGATCGCATAATGCGCTGTTGCATCCTCAACAGCTTTTTCACCGTAAGCCAGATCCATAGAAGGTAAAGTTTCCACAATTAAATTATCTCGTGATGCGGTGAAAGTATGATATGTATATAATTCCTGATTAAATCCTAATAATACCTTAAAAAAATGCCTTTCTGAAAATGTGTTTTCATAATCAGCATATGCGTTAAATGTATGAGTCAGATCTTTGCGAAAAGTCCGGGTTACCTTACTTGGCATAGTACCTGGATAATATCCGGAAATGGAGCCATCTGCATAATACATGGGAAGTAGCTTATAGTAACCCATGTTTTCACGATTTTTAAAACCGGACGAATAATCAATGTTTAATGACATATTCTTAATAGGCGTAAGTCTTAGGCTCCCAGTTAACCAAACATCATTAATATCTCTTGTCCGGTAACCTCCTTCTTTATGCAACTGCACCATATTCATCACAGAACCATTTGATGCATAATTCCCATCAGGCCAATAAACAGCATAGTTTGAATAAGTGTTTGGATTAAAGGAAAGCATACTTTCAGCATATGCATCAGTTTCGACATCAGCCGGATATATTTTATCAGAATTAATTACAGAAATTTTTGAACCTATGACAGCCCAATCGGTGAGATTATATTTTAGATTTGCATTAAAATTGTAACGGTTGTATTTCTCATCGAAATTCTTTGGTATACCAATTTGTTGATAATAACTCAATGAGGAATAATATGTGAACCTTTCCGTACCACCTGATAGGGATGCATTGTAATTCTGCTGAGGATAACTGTCTCTGAAAAGCACATCTGTCCAGTTAGTATTGGCGCACATAAGCCATTGTTTGGGATTTAATGAATCAATAAAAGCATCGGGTTGAGAAGGATCATAATAATTAGCAAGAATCTTTTCCTGATATCTTTCTGTAAACGAGCTGTAATACGTACCACTGTGATAACTACTTGCTGCATTCATATAATTCATGCGTTCCAGTACATCCATTTCCTGAAAAACTGCTGTAGGTTTATTTATTGAATAATTCATGGATAAATTCACTTTCGGCTGACCGCTTTTCTTGCCGGATTTAGTGGTTATTAAAATCACTCCGAAAGCCGCTCTTGCACCATAAATTGCAGCAGAAGACGCATCTTTCAGCACCGAAATACTTTCTATATCGTTAGGATTAATCAGGTTAATATCCATAGGAACATTATCGATCAGTATTAATGGATCGCCACCATTTATTGAAGTAAAACCCCTGATATTAAAATCAGAACCTAATCCAGGTGCTCCGGTGCTTTGGGTAATGTTCAGATTAGGAATAATACCCTGAAGTCCTTGTGCAATGTTAGCAATCGGACGACTTTCGAGAACTTCAGAACCTACAGAAGAAACAGCTCCTGTTACATTAACTTTTCTTTGTGTTCCATATCCAACCACTACCAGTTCCTCAAATCCAAGGGTTTCTTCAATCAAGATAATTTCAATAATTGTTCTATCTACAATGGAAACTTCTTGCGTTAATTTGCCCACATATGAAAACACCATAAATTGTGCATCAGAGGGAACAGTTATGGTAAAATTACCAAGAGCATCAGTAATGGTGCCGATAGTAGACCCTTTAACCACAATTGACACTCCAATCAGAGGTAAGCCATCACTATCAGTAACTTTCCCTGTTATATCTCTCATCCTGGGTTGTTGTAAGACGATGTTCTCAACTGACGGCGAATTGGTCTCAATTTTTTGCTCTTTTTCATATAGAAATACCTGCCGGTCATCAATTAAATATTCAACTGACATATCCTCAAATAATTTTGAAAGTATTTCCTCTATCGTACTTGCACGTACGGTAATACTTATTTTTTCAAGAGATTTTATGAGATCTGCATCGTAAATAAAGATAAACTCACTTGAGCTTTCAATAGTTTGTAAGATTTCTTCGACAGTGGAATTTTTCATCCGCAGGTCAAATTTCATTGCCTGCGAATAAGAAGTAGCCGAAGAGGCCAGAGTTCCAAGGATTAAAAAGAATGTGACCAGCTTCATAAGCAATAGAATTTTACTGATCTTTTTCTGAAATCCAAAGCATTGAATTGTTTCAGTTAGCTTTTTTTTCATACATTTGTATAGTTTAAAGGTTAAACATAAATGCCTTACAGCATTGTGATTGATCTGCTTCCGGTTAATGTTCACAGCATTAACCGGATTTTTTTATATTCTGTGTATTTTCATATGAACATTTTTTACTTGACTCATTTTTCATGACACGTTAAATATCAAACAAATTCGCAGGAGGACGCATGGTTATGCGAATTTATAAATGGGACGCATAGTTATGCGTCTCTACTAATAAATAACAAAATTTCCGTTTTCATTTACCAGGTTTGACTTTGCTATCGTTGAAATTCCCTTCAATACTCTTTCCGGTTCGTCTTTTAAATCGAGTTTACCTGAAATATGTAAAGGTTTAGACGAACCCCTGAATTCAATATTTATATTATAAAACCTTGACACTCTCTTAAGAACCTCATTAATAGGTTCTTCATTAAAAAGTAAGTACCCATTCTTCCATGCTATATAATTTTCAGGATATTCTACTGATAATACATGAAAGTTTTTTCCGTCTACTTTCAGTGAGGCAAGCTGCCCGGGATTCAATTTGACTTTTTCTGAGCCGACTAATTTTCCTTGTGATGAAGTAACCGAAACTTCTCCTTCAAGAAGAAGTGCAGTAAATAATTCTTCTTTTTCATTTGCCTGTATACAAAACCTGGTACCAGTGACTTCAACCCGAAACTGATCCGTTTTAACGAAAAATGGTTTTGTCTTGTCTTCTGCAACTTCAAAGTAAGCTTCACCCTGAACATACACCTCTCTCGTTTTTCCGGAAAATACAGGAGGATAAACCAGGCAGGATCCGGAATTAACCCATACCTTTGTGCCATCAGATAATTGAAGGTTATTGTATTTCCCATACGGCACGATCATTTGATTGAAAATTTCAGGTTTTATCTCCTGAACCAGCTCAGTGCTATCATTAACAATAACATTAGAACCATCACTGGAATATGTAACCTTCGATTCATAATCCGAAATAATAATTTTTTGTCCGTCAGAAAGTATCAACTGTGATTGATCAAATGTAGGATTAGTGGATAAAGCGAACTTTTCTATAGCAGGTTTTTGATCATGGGTAAAAAAATACATCGCTGATCCTCCCAAACCTGCTAACAATATAAAAGATGCAGCGATCCGAAAAAGTTGAATTCTTCTCTCCCTGGCCCTTTTTAAAAGAATCTTATCCCACAAATTTTTCCGTTGAGAATTGCTGCTTTCTTTTGAAACATTTTTAAGTTCGTAAAACACTTTTACAGCCAGTTCAATATCCTCTGCCTTGTCAGGATGATTAATTTTTAAATCATTTATATAATCTCTCGCATTTTCACGGTCACTTATACCTTTTATAAATTCATCATCCATGAGAAAATCAGAGAAATCAAATGCTTCACCTTTGTTTTGAGACATACGTTCAGATATTTTCTAATAAAGAGTGTCGGAGGAAAGAAATATAGACAATGAAATTCTATATTTTTTTTAAGTTGAATAATTAGTCCGCTCCGAAAAATCGAATTTACTCTTTTAAATGGTTGCCCCCCAGCCCCCTAAAGGGGGTGAGCCTATAAATCAGCAACTTGCAAAAGTCCCCCCTGGGGAACTTAGCGAAGCGATCTCACGAACGAAGTGAGTAATTTAGGGGGAAATGACTTTTCGGAGTGGACTCATAATTAAATCACTATCCCTTTGTGGTTAATTTTTTCATCAATGTCTTTTTTAATGCTTTTCAGTGCCCGGTAAACTGCTGTCCTGCATGATTCGATTGTTATATCGAGAATTCCTGATATTTCCTCATAGGATAACCCTGTATTATATCGCATAAATAGAATTTCCTGCTGCGAAGGAGTCAGATTTTTAATACAATGATGTAAAGTATTTTTCAATTCTGAATCAAGCTCATCCTTAATTACTTCCACCTCCGCATCTGGAACAGGAGCAAAAGCAAATTCCGGAAAATTATCCAACAACCGTATTTTCCTGTTTCTTGCAATTATGTGAAATAATTCATTTCGAAAAGAACTGATTAAATAGGCATGTAGATTTCTTACCCTGACTAGTTTCTTTCGGATTTTAATTAAGCTGATAAAAACATTTTGAATTGCATCTTCAATAAACTGGTGATCAGTATTAAATCTATCAGCGTAATTAAATAAAAGATCAAAATACCTGGTATATACCAATTCCAATGATCCAAGGTCACCTTTGTTGATAAAAGCATCCCATTCCTCTTTGAATTTGTAGTTTAGGCTGGTATTATCCGGCATGAATATTTCAGGTATTTTACACTTGCGAAATTAAAATTTCCTTTTTTACTTACAAATGATTTTCCTATTCATCAGTAAAATTCCTCCTCCCTCCTCTTCTTTGTCTTCCCAAACCAGGTTGAATATTTAAAGGTTTAATATCTTCTGAATCACATGTCCTGCAGTGATTTTCGGGTTTTACTGTAATCATGGTCGCATTGCAGTTCTTACATTTATACCAATAGTTATCTGTGTCATAAGTTCCTCCGCTAATGATAATGGCTTTCCCTTCCACAAAGGCATTAGCTATACTTTTACGGGCTTTATCGTACAGGCGTGTAAAGGTAGGACGTGAAATATTCATCTTTTTTGCCGCTTCCTCCTGAGTAAGATTCTCATAATCAGCTAATCTTATTGCTTCAAACTCTTCGAACAGCAATATAACCGATTCCAGGTGACGCATAGGTATGCCAAAAGGTTTAAAACCTTCCATAGGTGGCGGCATGTTGATCCTTCTTATCCTTTTACGATTTGGCATATTTTTCTGAACAAATAATTTTTAAAATTAATAAAATAAAGGATTATGTCTACCTCGAAATGTCGAAATTATAATTATCAATAAAACTTCCTTATTGCCCTCCCTACCTGTGCTATTGCCTCTCTATGTCTTTCCAGGCATGCAGCATGTGTCGGTCTCCAGGGAGCTGTCATAAAACCCAATAACCTTGAAGGATCTATGATCTTTTTACAATATTCAACAGTCGCCTCCATATTCCGGTCATTATCATGATTACTCCCTGTCGGCACCTGGTCATATCCTTGTTTTTCCAGCTCATGGTACATTTTAATGGCTGTTCGCGAATAATCACTTAATTCACCATTTAAATCAAACCCGGAATCATAGTACCAGTTACTTTGAAGTACAGATTTTGGCATTTTTTTGAAAAAAATATCCGGATGTTCCCATGAATAATCCGACCATATCCAGGAACGTACCCCTTTCTTTTCGACCTCCCCTATCAGAAAATACAAATCACCCCACCACAGGTCATTCTGACGTGCAATTGCAATATCCTGGTTCTGCTTCATGCCTTCTTCGTCCATCCCCAGATGAAAGAAACGGGGTTTGTCAAACAAATCTATTACTTCACTGATAAGGTCCCGGCATACAGCATAATAGATATCTGTTGAAACCATTCTTGAATATTTGCCTAACCAGATATCGTGGGTTGTGGAAAAATTCAATTTCGGAATCGGTTCAATGCCAAGATTACGGATTTTTTTCAGTTCGGATCTTAATTTTTCAATTGTCCATGCATTTCTCACGGCAATTTCCGGGTGGCTTTCATATTGTACCCCATCACCAAGGTCAATGATCAACATGTTCATTCCTGATGCTGCCAAGTCTTTTAACAAGACATCCCACACTGTATAATCAAAAGAGAGATTTGGCCTGTTCCCCAATGCCCAATCGAGTGCTTCCTGGCATGACTTACATTGATAATCATCGTCCTTATATTTTATAGGCACATTATCATTCCACATGTTAAAGCTCAGGTGTAACAGATTTGCCCAGATCATGTCCTTACCGGATTTCTTCCGGGAGTACAGAACTGATGGAATGCTGCAAGCAATACCAGCTGCAGAGATTTTTTTGATAAAATTTCTTCGGGTGGTCATATGTTGAAGTTTATGGTGTATTATCGGTGGCGGTATGGCCAGTAAGGGATTGCGGAGCGACGTCCCTATCAACCGAGACGAAAGATTGATGCGGGTGATGAGCTTCGCATACCTCTGAAACCCTTATTGGCTATATTGTGTGTAGCAGCTGGCGTTATGTATGTTTCTTTTTACTAGGAAAAAATAAATGTTCTTTATCTAAAAATACTACTTGAAAAATAAATCCATTCTCAACAAAACCAATTATCCTTTCTTTACCTTGAATACGTATTGAAGCCCACTCAGTATCATCTGGTAAATTATTGGGAATTTTAAATCTAGAGTTTACAGGTAAGCCAATACCGTAAATTTTTATTAATTGTGATGTAATTGCTTGTTGTAAAGTCATACTACAAAGTCCTGAAACACGATTTAATGCTTTAGATAAAATGACATTAGCTTCCCAGTCTTCGAAATCTTGACCTTGCGATCTATCTAAAAATTTTAGTCCAAACACTAAAAGTTCACTTTTCTTTAGTCCTTGGGTTTTTAACTCTAAGGATTTACTTTTCCTTAAGTATTTATTTGAATCTGATTTTTCGAATCGGTTATTCTTGGCCATATAACGATTCGATTAAGTCATCAACATTTTCAACATATGGAACGGCACCGTAATCTCCTTTGAGGTAGTTTTTATCAAACTTAGCATCCTTCCTTACTTTCCCAAAATCATGTAGAGAAAATAGTTTAGTTGCACCAAATTGGTCTTTTTCAGAAAACCAAATTTGGTCTCTTCTAAATGTTTCAGAGTTTAAGATGTTTGTATCATGTAGAATAAATGCAAATTGTGAATTCTTTTTATTAAAGATATGGAATAGGTTCAACAAATATTTACATAGTATTGTATGAAGTCTGGAATCTAACTCATCAATAAGCAATATTTTTCCATTAATTAATGTGTCATAAATCGGGCCTAAAATGTAAACTAATTTTTGAGTACCTTTTGATTCTTCATTATGAAAGTCAAAAGATATAGTATACTGAATAATATTTAAATCATTGTAAACATTATGCCAAGATTTTAATTTGGGAATTGTTTTTTGTTTCTCTTGTAAACTTTGGATTGCTTCTAAAGCTAATCTTAATTCCTTTTTATCCTCAGGAATCTCTAACTCTTCAATATTTATTTGTTCTAGTAATTCATCTTCAACTGATAATTTTGATATTTCTAAAAACGAGATAAATTTATTAACCCAATTTCTAAATTTTTCGTCATTTTTAATTCGATTTGTTGTATAACCACTGTACCTATCATCATCAATTCCTGATACAAACGAAATTTTTTTAAACCATTCTATTATACTGTTTGAAGTTTCGCCGTTAAACTGAGAACAAACTGAAAGAAATAACACATTATTCCTTGTTTTGCCTTCTAATCCTGCTCCTTCACTAAATTGTGTTTTGTTAATATTTATTTTATCACCTTCCCTAGTAAAAAGAGCCGTTTCTATTTTTGATGGAATATGGAAAAGCCATTCTGCGCTAATAATATTATCCTTGATTTCAAAACCATACCTATACTGTTTATCATTTTGAATAAATACAGTTTCGAATATTGAGGGTAATTCCTTAGTTTCAACACTTAATTTGAATGGTTGAATCGATTTTTCCTTAAAATTTTCAATAAGAGCATTTTGAAAAGAAGTTAAGACAACTCTTTTCATATCTTTAATTGCATTTAACAAGTTACTCTTACCACTGGCATTTGCTCCGTAAATAGCATTTGATTTAAGTAATTTGTAATTCCTCCACGGAAACGTATTTTCTTCTTCATGCTCTTTGGCTGTTGTACTGCCAACAAAGCTAAATATAGTTTCGTGTTTAAAGGATTTATAGTTTTCTATTAAGAATTGAATTATCATTGTTTTTGTAGTTTTTTCGCAAAAATACGAAAAGTTAATTAAAGAATCAAGTATTTTGTGAATTTTCTACATAAAGTGCGATTCTTTATTCGCTTGCTGCTAACTATTAAATAACCGCTTATGCGGTTTGGTATTTGTAGATTAGAATAAATATGAAATGTATTCACAAACGATTTTTTAAATAATAATTAATATGTATCCCCATCAATTCCGCCACCTGCAAATGAGATTTAAGGTACACACCCACCATTATTCCGGAATGAAATTTATATGCCAGTTCATATTTCTGGTAAATTGAATTTCTTGCTTTATACGGGGAGTAAACATATGCTCCAAGGTATTGGGTAAATATCATGGTGCCAAGCATGAAATCCTGTCCGAAAGTAAGTGCAAATCGTTTATAATCAACATCCCGTTGTTCCCGTACTAATGTTTCCTTTATGTATCCGTCAAAAATAATTTCCGCTCCTGCATTAAGTGCATAAAATGCGCTCAGAGGTTTGCAATACCTTGAATGAAAGCCATATATAAATGTCGTTTTCTCAGGTAAGTCTCCTGTTGCATTCAATACTTTAACACTCGTAAGAAACTGAAACAGAAGATAAGATCCAGGCTTTCCTGCCCTTGTATCTGAGTAAAATTCATGATGTAAGACAGGAAAAGGAGTGGGATGAATTTCCATCCCCAACGCAAGTGTTGGGAAATTCATTCCTTTATTGGGAAGTTTTATGCCTCCGTTGGAAATATGGTTGTAACACCCTGATAGTGTTAGTAAAGCCGAATTCCCAAGCATATATTTGAAACGCGCATCCACAAAAAGAGGAAAACTGATCCTTGAACTAAAAAAGAAATTAAGGGGATTTTCCACTTCATCATATACCTTTGTATGATATGAAAATCCTGCACCTCCCCTTACAGTAAAGAGTAATCTTTTCCAGTGATTGACCACAGGTTCTGCAAAAATACACATATCGAATACTCCTCCAAGTATTTCAGGATTCTGGTAGTTAAAATACCTGGCTTCTATTCCGGATACCCAATACGCATTGAAAACCTGCCATTTTTGAAATGAAGTATGTAATTTATTCAGGTTGAATTCAAAACCATAAGGATTCGTATGCGAAATATCCTTTATCGACTGTGAATGCGGGATGATAAAGCCATAATGAGCCTGAAAGCCTGTGTAGAAATGTGATGTTGTATCAGTTTGTACACTGAAAACCGGAAATGCATTAATAATAAAAAAGAGAATGTATAATGATATTCTGAATTTCATGGGTGGAATTTTGGCAACTTAGTTAACAAGTCAGGAACATGAAGTTAACCACAAAGGACACTGCTCCTACGCTGAAGCTTCGGCGCAAGCGTAAAGTATGCACAAAGGAACACAAAGGATATCATAATGTTAACAATACATTTTAGGACGCACAGCCGTGCGTCCCTACCCAATCACGCTACCACATAACCACGTAACCACTTAACCACTTAACCACTTAACCACTTAACCACGTAACCACGTAACCACGTAACCACGTAACCACTTAATACACTTCCGGCACATACGTTTGCGTATCCTTCGGCGTCCTCACATATCCTTTTGTTGGTTCCGTCATCGAAGGAAGCTTAGTTACTTCGTGAGGCAGGGTTTCATAGGGGATAAGACTCAGTAAATGATGGATACAATTCAGCCTGGCTTTATTTTTATCATCAGATTCCACCACCCACCAGGGACTTTCTTTTGTATCTGTATATGACATCATTTCGTCCTTTGCACGCGAATAATCTTCAAACTTTTGAAGAGAAGCAACATCCATGTTACTTAACTTCCAATACCGTGTCGGGTCTTTCACACGTTTGGTAAATCTACGGTACTGTTCTTCCCTGCTGACAGAGAACCAGTATTTCACCAGCATTATTCCTGAACGTATCAGCATTCGTTCAAAATTCGGGCATGATCTCAGAAATTCCCAGTATTCTTCCTCTGTGCAGAATCCCATTACCCTTTCAACACCAGCCCTGTTGTACCAGCTGCGGTCGAATATAACCATTTCACCGGCAGCGGGCAGATGATTTATATAGCGCTGAAAGTACCATTGTGTCTTTTCCCTTTCCGTTGGCACACCCAAAGCAACAACCCGGCAAAACCTGGGATTAAGCTCTGAAGTGATCCTCTTAATAGTCCCTCCTTTCCCCGCAGCATCACGACCTTCAAAGAGAACAACGACTTTTAATTTTTTAGCTTTGATCCAGTCAAGAAACTTTACCAGCTCCTCCTGCATCTGGCAGAGTTCCTTTTCATAAAACTTTTTATCAAGCTTTTTTACTTCTTTTTTATCAGATGGAACATTTACTTTTTCTTTTGCTTTATGTTCCTTTTTGGTTTTTTTTGCCATAGGTAGAAATGTTTTGATTATCAGATTAGATGGCTAAATTTATGGTAAAATTTGATAATATCCTAACTTTTCAAAAACATCCTTACATTTGCACCCGTTATTATATTTATTATGTTTCGGACATTATTTAAGAAACTCAAAAAGATATTTATTTTCTTCCTTGTACTAGGGATCATATTCTCTCTTGTAATAACCATTATTAATCTGCGGGATTTTTTTAAGGATAATGACAGGGTAAAGATAATGATCGATGCCGGGACAGGCAGTGAAACTGGAAAACTCTTTGCAGTTGTAAGAGCTCTTACCGCTTCTGAAATTGAAGTGACCGGGTTGATTTCCTCCCAATGGAATACACATCCCGATGCACCTGATAATCCGGTTCAAACCAGTCAGTTACTTAACGAGAAGATCCTTGAACTCATGAACAGAACGGACATACCCTCCCCGAAGGGAAGTGATACACCTTTTGGATTCCAGGGCGCGAATTATCACCTTACAAATGAAGCATCTTCTTTCTATATAAAAGAGGCTGAAAAAATTAAAAAGGGAGAAAAGATCAATATCCTGGTTTTAGGGTCCTTGACAAATATCGCTTATGCTGTTTCGCAGGATCCCCGGATAGCTTCCTATATCTCTTTGTATTTTACAGGATTTAAATATAATCCTAAAACCAGTACATGGAATAAAAACGATACCAATGTCCGGTATGATCTTGATGCTGTTGATCTTTTACTGAACACACCTGACCTTGAGATGCATATTCTCCCCTCTGATATTACAAATGATTTTATCTTCTCACAGGATGAAATATTAAGCCTCATGGAAGGAAAAGGTGAACCATGGAATTTTCTTATCTCACAATGGAAAAGGCCGTTACACCTTCATACCCGGCTTCCCATGCCTGAAGTGGCTGTTGTTGAAGCTTTAATAAATCCTAAATATACAAAATCTACTGAGGTAGATACTCCACCGGAAAATTTCAGGCGAAAAGTCCATGTTATTTCCTATGTAAATAAACATATGATGCGGTCAGCATATTTAAACACATTGAAAAAACAAAGGAAAGAAGTTATCTCACCTCCTTAATATATTTCTTTTCTCTTTCGGAATAAATTAAGGAACCAGACAGCAAACCCTGTGATAAAAATAAAATAAAAAATTGCATTCATTGTCCAGATAGCATTAATATTGAATTTCCCGGTACTCACTGATTGTCCCCCGACACGCTTATATGGAGCAAAGAAGTGTGCCCTGCCAAAGTGATTTTCCGGCATTAAGTACACAGGTTTGCCTCTTTTTATAAGATGATCTTTAACTATAAATACTTGTGTCCCCTTGTCGCTGTCAAAAACAATATCCTGTATCGCCTGGTTATGGTGCTCTTTCCTGAGAAAGAACAAGGTAGTATCTTCAGCTGTCACCGCATCAGGATAAATAACCCTGTCACGGAGATCAGCCAGCTCACTCTCAAAATAAAAATCAAGGTAAGTCAGATAACCAAATAATTCATTATATACAGGTTCATTAAAGGTTTCAGGGTACAGGTAATTAAAGGATGCAAAGGGGGCCACCTCTTCTATCTCCTCTATAAAATACAGTTCATTACGGAAAATCCGTAAACAGCTATCCATTTTAATTTGGTTTTCAGCAGAATGGTAATATTTATTGCATTCTTCCAGTCCGGTAAAAAGAACGGGTAAAATATTCTCTTTTAAGTAGGAACGTTGATAGTACACTAACTGATCATCAAAAAGGTCTTTATTGAATTTGTTTTCAGAAAAACTGATAAACATTAAAGCCTCGTAACCCCATCTTACAGGGACCAGATCAGCGCCGACGGGTGAATTCTGCCTCAGATCTGCAGGATCATTAAAAGGAATAAGATAACCTGAAAACAATAGATTAGGCAGTACGAGGAAAGGGATGAAAATTAAAACTGCATTAATATGCCTGAAAGCAGCGGAAAGAATTAATGAGATCAGTCCGGCGAGGACAGAAATACTGAAATAAACCAGGAAAAAAGGCAGTGTAAGTCCTTCTATCTTCAATATGAATCCGCAGACCATGATGAACAGAAGTGTTTGAATGGCTGATACCAGCATAATAAAAACAACTTTTGCATTTGCATAACTGAAATGACTAAGTTTAAGATTAAGGTCTCTTTTCAATCTTGATTTTTCAGGCAGGATCTCATCTGCCCCGTTTAGCATGCCAGCGAAAAAGATAATTATCAACGATAAAAAAAGAAACAAAGGAAAAAGTTTATTCCCCGCTAATGTATATCCCACACCATCCGAATATCTTGTGATCCAGGCGATTGCTGCCCCCACCAGGGGTATTCCTGTAAAAACCGGCAGAATATATTTAAGATTGAAAAACCGGATTTTTAAAAGCCTGATCAAATAAACAAAGAATTGCATCTCAATACCCGGTATCGAGGAAGGTTTAACAGGTAAAGGTTTACCTGAATCATGTATCCCGTTACTATATTCCTGTTTCTTTCTGAACAGGCTGTACCAGGTTTCGGGTTCTATCATTCTGTCATCACTGATCACTCCATCAGGTCTGACTTTTTTAGTTTCCACCAGGCTTATAATATCTTCCGGGCTGACCATATCTTCCCGTACAGAAACTATCCTGAAGGGGAGGATCCCTGATGAATGGAAATAATCCAGGGACTGCCTGGTCCCTCCCTGGTATATCATGTGCCCTCCCTGGTCAATGATCCACACTTTATCAAATAAATTAAATATTTCAGGGGAAGGAAGATGCACAGAAATAAAGACGATTTTTCCCTCAAATGTTTCCTCTTTAAGAATATGTAAGAGCCTTTTTGAATCAGCAAAAGGCAAAATTGTCAGTGGCTCGTCAAGACATAAAATATATGGATCCCTTATTAACTCAAAGGCAATATTCAGACTGATCCTGTCAAAATCAGAAACATGTTCTGCTCCGAAATCAGCCGGTCTTATATGTTGAACATCCTGCAGATCAAATTTCCGGATGATTTCCTCTGTCTTTTTTTTCAGTTCTGCAGATGTGAGATCCCCCATACACAAACGTGCATGATAGTAAAGATTCTCATATACAGTGAGTTCATTATAATACATGTTGTCCTGGGTAACGTACCCGATTGCAGATTGCAGTTTGAAATTGTTTTGCGAAAGACTGGCATCGTTAATGAAAATATCTCCTGTGTTCGGTTTGTTGATACCTGCAATCAGTTTTAATATTGTGGATTTCCCTACTCCATTGTTACCGACAATACCAATCATTTGTCCCGCATCCTCAGCAAAGTTGAATGGTTTAATGGTATAACCGGAATAAGGATACCTGAAGGTAATGCTCTCTCCTTTGATACGTATTCTTGCCTGGTTATATTTCAGATTAAAATGCGTAGCAATATCATCAAAATATATAAAGTCATTTTTATTCAGTTGTAAAGCCGCATTTATTCCAAAGCTGTAAAAATATCCCGGGAATACTTCCTTGTTATTTAAAAATAAAACCTGGGCTCCATTGTATTTCAGTGCAAAAAGATGATATTTTTCAAAATATTTTATTACCAGCTGACCTTTTATCCTGTTATCAATAATATATCTTTGTGCCGGGTCAATAACCGGCTTATGTTGTTCTATCCATGATCCCTCAAGGATTTCCTCGTTGCTATCTTCAATGATCAATTCATTAACACCAGGTTCATGAGAGCCTTCATTAATAAATTTCAATCCTTCATTAAACTCATCAGCAGAAATATTAAGGGCAAGAGCGATCTCTTTTATGTCAGAAGTAAACCCGGAAAAATAATTTACGTGTAAGCTGGTATATTCAAGCAATGCGAGGAAAAGTAAATATCTTTCCCTGAGGTACAGATTCATTTGAGCCCGTCGTGCCGCATCTATCAGTAGTTGCCTTTGTAATTTGTTTTCAGGATTGTCCTCAACAACATCTTTCCCTGAAAAATCACGGCAATATTTGCTGTAATAAGAATTGAATACTTTCAGGCAATCGGCTACGGGAAACAGGACTCCCGCTTTAATTATATAGTCTTCCAGATCAGTCAATGACTGTATTTCTTTCCTGTCATAGAAAGGGAAGTAAAGCAGGGCAATAAAATGCATTAATGCATCAATAAAGCTTTGGCTCATTTGGTCTTACATTATCTCCTGTAGTAAAACAGAGGTATAATAATTTGTATAAAATTATAAAAACAATGAGGATTGCAAAAAAACAACATCATTAAGTTTTTATTTTTATGGGGCTATTCCAAAAGGATTTTTTACCACTAAGTACACAAAGTATGCACAAAGGACTCAAAAAATATATTCTTGATTAATAATACTTTGTGTGCTTTGTGATGTCCTTTGTGTGCTTAGTGGTAAAACAACATTTATGAGACAGCCCCAACGGAAAATGGGGGTTGTATGATCCATATACCCAAGGCGTTGCCATTGGGCTGAATTAAATAGCCCTTATATTTGTGCCATATGGCACAAATATTTTCTTTAGGTATATTTGTTCTTTGACGTATTGTTTTATAATGTACATACCAGTCCAATCCCGGAGGAGATGCTTGGAGGGAGGGCGTA